>Ga0265798_10001280_pt1 | contig 39465 bp, 30 predicted proteins | sample P3T30metagenome_FD_192430 | JGI IMG/M metagenome (GOLD analysis project Ga0265798, IMG submission 192430) | Plant litter microbial communities from East Loma Ridge, Irvine, California - P3 T30 | ecosystem: Environmental > Terrestrial > Plant litter > Unclassified | place: USA: California...
CCAGACTTCAGCTGGTCGCAGGTGATGTGGCCGGCGCCCGCAGCAGCCTCAGTGCGATGCTGGAGATCACCCGGGACGACGATCTGCGCCTGCAGGTATCGGCAGCGCTCGATGCCCTTCCCCGGCCAACGCCGTCATGAATATTGCGGGGGATCGACCCTTGCCGTGATGCCTTATCCCAAGCGCGTCCATCGGCGCTCATGCCAAGCCCGGGACTGAACCGCGTCTCCGAAACGCCAGAACCGCGTCTCGCGTGTGTGGGGACCTGCGCGGACGAGCGTCCAGCACTCACCCGTCGGCAGCTCGACGACGCGGTGAATGTGCGCAGCGTCGACATGGTAGGTTTCGCCAGGGAGTCGGTGAACCAGTTCGCTGTGCCAACCGCCGTTTGGATCCAGGTGAAACACCTCTTCGACATAGCCGCCATCGAGAATCTCGGTGTTAAAACTCCAGGGGTGATCATGCGGGGTCGCATGCGGCTCTTCCATCTTGAACCGGTGCAGTGCGCGTCCGTCATCCAGATGGTATTTGGTAAAAGCCCGCGACATTCGCTCAACGCTGACGATCCGCGTGCCGTCGGGAACGCGAGCAATCGCTGCTCGCGGTAGTCGCATACTCACGGTTCGGTTACCTCTTCATAACAGCCAGCGCGCCTCAGTTGCCGTACAATCCCGTTGAACGCCGCGGTCACGCCCTGTGCCCTGCCGATCTCGTTCTCTTGGGCTGCGGCGTCCCAGTAAAGTTCGAGTGGCCAGCGTTCCGGACAGTGCGGCAGCAGGCAGCGCAGCGCCAACCGGATCTCGACGACGTCGACGCGCGCGTCCGAACAGCGCGCAACACCGCCGCGCAAGATATGCACCGATAGCGCGATGACAACGCGTTGATGGCGGACGAGCTTGGCCATCAATGAAAGTCGTGAGATTTGAACTTCACGACGGCTTCGGGGTCCATGCCGTCCGCATGGGGCGGCCAGTAAGAGTTGCGCGGGTTCGGGCTCCAACCCCTGTCGCCGCGGTCGGGCGAGCCGGCATGCTTCGCGCCATCGCCGCGGCCGGTCCGGTGCGGGAACGACATCTCGCCGACCCGGTGCAGCAGATCGCCATGGTCGATGATCCGGTCGCAGATGACGTGGATGACCTCACCTTCCTTCTGCACCCTGCCCTTCATGCCGATCATCGACGCGGACATGACGGTGCGGCGCTGGCGTTCGAACCGATCGGGCCACAGGATGCCGTTGGCGATGCCCGTCTCGTCCTCGATCGTGATGAACAGCACGCCCTTGGCAGAGCCGGGCTTCTGGCGGACGAGGATGATGCCGGCGACCTCGACATGGCGTCCATCGCGGATGGTGGCCAGGTCCGCGCATTTGGTTACGCCACGCCTGGCCAGCTCATCGCGGACGAAGGTCAGCGGATGCGCGCGCAGCGAGAGTTGCAGCGCGCGGTAGTCCTCGATCACCTCACGACCGTCGGTCAGCGGGCGCAGTTCGACATCCGGCTCAATCCCCTCCGTGCTGACCGCCTGGTCGGCGCGGTCGGCCGCGGCGAACAGCGGCAGCGGCGCTTCGCCGAGCCCCCTCACCTTCCACAAGCCCTGCCGACGATCGGCACCGAAGCTGTGAAAGGCATCGCCGTCGGCGAGCTTCTCGATCGCGGCGCGCTGCACGCCCGATCGCCGCCATACGTCTTCAACGCTCTCGAACGCGGTCAGCTCGCGCGCGCCGACGATCTTCGCGCCGTCCGCGTTGGACAGGCCGCGGATCTGCCGGAGCCCCAGCCGTACGGCGAGGTAACGCCCGCCATATTGCTCCAGCGTGCAGTCCCAACGGCTCGCGTTGACGCACGGCGGTCTGACCACGACGCCGTGCTCGCGCGCATCACGTACGATCTGTGCCGGCGCGTAGAACCCCATCGGTTGCGCGTTCATGAGGCTCGCGCAGAACACGTCCGGATGGTGATGCTTCATCCATGAGGATGCGTAGGAGATCTTGGCGAAGGAGGCCGCGTGACTTTCGGGGAAGCCGTAAGACCCGAAGCCTTCAAGCTGCCGGAAGGTGCGCTCGGCAAATTCACGCGGATAACCGCGCTCGACCATGCCCCCGATCAGCTTTTCGCTGAAGTGCGACACGCCGCCCGTGAACTTGAACGTCGCCATGGCGCGGCGCAGCTGATCCGCTTCCGCCGGCGTGAACCCGGCGCCGACGATCGCGACCTTCATCGCCTGTTCCTGGAACAGCGGCACGCCGAGCGTCTTCTCCAGCACCGCGCGCAACTCGGGCCGCGGGTATTCCGGCTTCTCCAGGCCTTCGCGTCTGCGCAGATACGGATGGACCATGTCGCCCTGGATCGGTCCGGGGCGTACGATCGCGACCTGGATGACAAGGTCGTAGAAGCGCCGCGGTTTCATGCGCGGCAGCATCGACATTTGCGCGCGGCTTTCGATCTGGAAGGTGCCGAGCGTGTCGGCCTTCGAGATCATCGCGTAGACGTCCGGATCGTCGTCCTGCAGGTCGGCCAGACTAACCCGCAGCCCCTTGTCTGCATCGAGCATGTTGAACGCGCGGTTCATGCAGCCGAGCATGCCGAGACCCAGCACGTCGACCTTCATGAACTTCAGCGCATCGATGTCGTCCTTGTCCCATTCGATGATCTGGCGATCTTCCATCGCGGCGGGTTCGATCGGGACCAGATCGTCGAGACGGTCATGGGTGAGCACGAAGCCGCCCGGGTGCTGAGACATGTGGCGGGGCACGCCAATCAGCTTGCGGGCGAGCTCGAGCGTGAGGCGCAGGCGACGATCGCCGATGTCGAGGTTCAATTCGTTGACCTGCTTTTCGCCGACGCCTTCGGCCGACCAGCCCCACACTTGCCCTGCCAATGACGAGGTCAGATCCTCGGGCAGGCCGAGCGCCTTGCCGACGTCGCGCACCGCGCCGCGCGCCCGGTAGCGTGTGACGACCGCGGTCAAGGCCGAGTGGTTGCGGCCATAGGTCTCGTAGATCCACTGAATGATCTCTTCGCGACGTTCATGCTCGAAATCGACGTCGATATCGGGCGGCTCGCGGCGCTCACCACTGACGAACCGCTCGAACAGCAACTCGTGCTTGATCGGGTCGATCGAGGTGACGCCGAGCACGAAGCAGACACAACTGTTGGCGGCCGAGCCACGGCCCTGGCACAGGATCCCGCGCCGACGGGCTTCGCGGACGATCGCGTAGACGGTCAGGAAATACGGCGCATAGCCAAGCTCGCCGATCAGCCGCATCTCGTGGGCAATCTGCTCGGTATAGGCAGCCGGCACCGCACCGTTGAACATCGTGTCGACGGCGTCTTCCGCCAGCTTCTGCAGACCCTCCTGCGCGCTCAGCCCGTCGATCAGCCGCTCATGCGGATACTGATAGGCCAGCTCGCCCAGATCAAAGGTGCACAGACGCGCGATATCGACGCTCGCCCGCAGCGCATCGGGATACGCCTTGAACCGCCGGACCATCTCGTCCGGGGATTTGAGCGCACGGTCGGCATTGACCTCACGCCGGTAGCCGAGTTCGTCGACGGTGCATTTCTCGCGGACGGCCGTCACGACGTCCTGCAGCAACCGTGCTTCAGGCGCGTGGTAGAGGACATCCCCCGTCACCACCGCGCGAACGCCAGCGCCGCCCGCCTGCCGCGCCAGCGCATCGATCCGCACGGCATCGTCCGGCCGGCGCCGTTGGAACAATGCCATATACCCGCGACGACCATAGAGTGTCTTCAGGTCGGCGAGCGCTGCCAGATTATCCTCGTCCGGCTCAACCGGCAGCAGAATGGCGATCATGCCCTCCGACCAGGGTTCGAGGTCATGCCAGTGGAGGAGGCATCCCCCCTTCCCCGCCCGCTTCTTGCCCACTGTCAGCAGGCGCGTCAGGCGCGACCAGGCGGGGCGGTTGGTCGGGTAGAGCAGCAACTGCCGGCCACAGGACAGATTGACGCGTGTGCCGGCGATCGAGCGAACGCCCGTCGCCTTCTGCGCTTCCCATGCGCGCACCACACCCGCGACCGTGCCGATGTCGCTGACCCCGATCGACGGATAGCCGAGCAGCGCGGCAGCCGCGAACAGCTCCTCGGGGCTCGAGGCGCCGCGTAGCAGCGAGAAGTGCGTGAGGACCTGGAGTTCGACATAGTCGGTCATGCGAACACGCCGTGCATCCACCAGCTCAGATCGCCGGTGTCCTCGACGAACCCGTCGCCACGCCGGAACACCCAGTAGCGACCGCCCGCGTCGTCCTCGACGCGGTAATAGTCGCGCACCGCCCATACTTCCGCGTCGCGACGCCACCACTCGCCGTGGATCCGCTCGGGGCCGTCGCCGGCAACCACCTTGTGCGGGCGGCCACGCCACTCGAACCGTCGGGGCGGCTGATCGGGCATCAGGGCGATCACACCCCATAGCGGTTCGGGCCTCGCCAGCAGGCGCGTCGGCCGTCGCCATTTTGGCCAGCCCGCGGGCGCCACCACCGGGTCGGCACGCATGACGGCGCGCTCGGGCACGTGGCTTTCAACAGGGGCGATCCGGAACACGGCGTCAGCGCCGATGCGGCCGGCAACGACGTCGACGAGCCGGGCCGGATCACGCACGAGTACCTCACCGGCGAGAACCGCACCGAGGTCGACCGCGTCGAGCGGCTCTGTGTGCGGTGCCGCCAGATAGAATTGCTCGAGCCCCAGGCCCGGATCGATCCGCTCGATCCTGAGCTTCATGAGCCGCAACAGGTGCGAGACCTCGCGCGTCGGGCGTGAGGTGCCGACGGCCACGATCTGCTCGGTGCCATCGACGCGCAACCCACCAAGCCGCAACGATCGTACGCCGAGCCCTTTCGCGCGCAGCAGCTCGGCCATGTCGCCCAGCAGATCCTCCATGACCTGCGCGATCGCGTCTGCGGTGACGATCGGTTCAAGCAGCCGGCGTTCGACGACCGGCATGACCTCGTCGGTACGTGGTGTGATGGGTTCGGCGACCGCGCCGAGTGCCTGATCGAGCCGCGTGATGGCGTCCAGCCCGAGCCGGCGTGCCAAAGGCCCGCGCGCGACCGGTAGAAGATCGGCGACGCGTTCGAAGCCGAACTTGCGGGCGGCAACGAGCGCGGTGCCTGCTAGGCGCAAGGCCGCGACCGGTAGGCCGCTGAGCGCTTCGACCGTCCGCCCTGCGGGCACGATCGCGATGTCGGCAGGCCCGAACCGGGCAATAGCGTGTGCCGCGCCCGGTGTGTCTGCAACCGCCACGCGCGCGGTGAACCCGGCACGCTGGCAAAACGCGCGCAGACGCCGGCAGAACCGTTCTTCCCCGCCATGGAGATGCGCGCAGCCGGTCAGGTCGAGCCACAGCCCGTCGGGCGGTGTGGCTGCGGCGATCGGCGACCAGCGGCGCACCGCGCGTAGCGCGAGCTGATCCAGCATCGCGGCATCCGCCTCCGTCTCGGACGGTCGGATGTCGAGATCGGACACCAGCGCACGCGCATGGGTCGCGGCCATCCCGATCGTGATCCCTAACGCGGCAGCGCCATCGCAGGCGGCAACCACCTCTTCGCGCCGGCCGACCTTGCCCACCAGCGCGAGCGGCGCCCTGTGAAACGCGGCAACGGTCGCAGCGACCCTGTCGTGACTGTCTGCTGGCGCAAACCCATGAAACGGATGGTTCGCCGCCTCCGATCGTCGGCCGAGTTCACGCATTGGTGGCTTGGCATGCGCGGGCAGTGCGGCGATCTCACCTTCCACATCCTGCCTGGTTGGCATGTCAGCGCGCGCCCACCGCGCACCCGGCCGCCACCCGCCGCCCCGCGGTACCGAACACGCACCGGGATCGTCGTCGACGGGAAGCTGAAGGGCTGGCCGCTCAGGCGGCCGCGTAGCGTGCCGGTCCAGCCGTCTCAGCCGCTCGATGGCCAAGTGCGGCAGGAACAGCGAGACAACCCGTCTCATCGCAGCCCTCCAAAATCATCGAAAATGCTTCACCGCCACGCTGCCGTGCGACCTCGACCTGCCACCGCGATCGGCCGACGCCGGCAACACCGAGGCGCTCGGACGACGCACTGGCGATCCTCCAGCGCGTCCAGGCCGCGGACGGTTCGGCGAGCGGATCCTGGTCGCGATTACGTCTGCGTCGCAGGATGAGAACGGGAATGTCGGCGTCGGCCGCGACCAGTTGCAGGCGCCGGGTCGCCACCATCGACATCCGGCTTACCTCGGCGATCACCGCTGACGGCGTTCCATCGCGCACCGCGTCTTCGACGACGGCCAGCAAAGCTGCATCGTCACGGGGTTGTGCGTGAATCAAGTCGGCAGATGATAGCCCCGCCTGCTCCAAGCCCGGCGCATAGAGATCGTTGCGACAGCTTACCCATAGCACCGGTCCGCCTGTATGCGCCGCTTCTCGCGCGGCGATGCCTGCGAGGAACAGCGTTGCTGCGGCATCGTCGACCATCGAACAGCTTTGTGCGGCGACCTCATGCAGCGCGCCGGCGCGAAGGCCCCTGCTTGCGAGACGATCGTCGAGCGCAGGGATACCGAACGGCATGATGCGGTGATCCACCACCGGTGTTGCGATTGTCCGCAGGTGGGCGATGGTTGTCGGCAGGGACTCGAGGGCGATGATCATGATGTCTAGACTCTACCTGTTCCCTTTATGTTCCGTTATCAGAACCGTTAGGTCAAGCGTCAGACTCGAGACTCATGTGGATAAGGTATAGGCGATTGGGCGCCGTCAGGCGCTTCTGGAGACGCGCTACGGGAAGTGGGGCTATGCTCGATCTTGGGCGGTCGCCCACTGTTGGGCAGTTGGTCCTACGCAGCGATCGATCCGGTTGTCTCAATCAGGTGAAGCTTAAAACCCTCAGAACCGACAGCGTTGAGCGCTACATCGATGAGGTGAGTGTGATGACTGAACACAATCACTTGGCTGTGCGCGGCCGCGGCCGCAAGGACCCGGATGAGGGCACCGGCCCGCCCATCATCAGCGGTGATAAGTAGATCGTCGCATACGATTGGCAAGGAGCCAGCACCCGCCCGCCCCTCAATCGAGCCGAGACGTAGCGCCAGGTAGAGCTGGTCACGTGTCCCCTCACTCAACGCCTCGACGCCGACTTCACCACCGTTGGACCGCTGCGCCAAGATGATCGGGCGATCGTCATTACCATAGCCGACGGTCAGCCCCGTAAAGGCGCCACTTGTTACCTCGGCAAACAAAACCCCTGCCCTCGCGATTAGCGGGGCCTGGTTGGTCGTACGGTGCCGATCCAGCATCCATCGCAGCAGCGCTGCGGCGCTCGCCGCCTGGATGTGCTCCTCGGCTGCCTGAGCAAGCGCAGCGGTCGTATCGAAGGCGGTCTGCTGGGCGTCGGCAGCAGCACTATCGCTTGCCGCACGACCGACTTCCTCGTCTGCCGCGTTTAGCGTTCGCCCGACGATTTCTCGCTCTGCAGCTACCTCACGGCGGCGATCCTCGATCCGGGTACGGGCGCCTGTTGCCTTCTCGATCGACAAGCCGACAATCTCGGCCGCCAACGCCTCAAGCCCAGCACCATTATCGGCGCCGGCAAGTTCGCCGAGCGCCTCACGCTCTGCCAGCCGGAGAATGTCTCTGCGCGAGACGTTGGCAATGATCCCATCCAGATCTGCCTCGGTCGCCGTACCCGCCGCCGACATCAGTGTGCTGATCGTCGTGCTGATGGAGGCAAGCCGTCCCTCGACCAGTTCGAGGTCTCGCGAAACGCGCTCGCGGTCGGCTTCAAGGGCGGCAAGCGCGTCTCGCGCGCGGATCGCCGCGCGGAGCGATAAGGCAAGCTGCCGTACTTGTTCAATCGCGTCGCCGGAACCCGCGGCACCGAGCGCGGTGAGCACGACCGACAGTTCGGCCTCGAACGCAGAACGGTCCCGTACGATGCTGTCCACCTGTCGCGCGATCGTCTCCCGCGTTCCAGTGTCTTCGGTGACATGAGCGAGCGCTTCAAGCGCGTCGGCAAGCACGGTGTCGTTGGCATCAGTCGGAAGCGCCACCTCACGGGCCAGGACGGCACGGGCGAGATCGTGGGCTGTGGTTTCGCGTTCGACTGCCGCGCTCTCCAAAGCGAGTTCATCCAAGGCGCCCTCAACCTTCATGAGGTCGGCCATGAGACGATCGCGACCGGCGATCGCGACGCCCAGCGTAGCGGCATGACCGCGCGCAAGGGTCATGAGCGCTGGATCATCGGCTGCTGTTACCGGCCCGCCGGCCGTTGCGAGCGCGCTGGCGATCGCAGCGCCTGCCTTAGCAAACTGGGCTGCCAGCGTCTCGAACGTCGCTGCCGATGCGCCTACGTCGCGCTCGGCTTCTAGCGCGGCCGATCGCTTAGTGAGCCAAGCTGACAGGTCCGCTGGCGCGACGGTTCGCGCAAAACCAAGCCCCTGTAGTTGCGCGGTCCATTCCTCTTCGAGACTGGCCAGCTCTATCCGGTGTTGCCCCTCCCGATGCCGCGCAGCCGACAGCAGCGCATTCGCTTCATCCAAGCCAACTGTCGTCAGGACGTATTCGGCAATGCGGGAAGCCTCGGCGTCGCGCCGATCAGCAAGGAGATCGGCTTCCGAAATGGATTTCCCGAGCGCCTGCCCTAGCGCTTCGTTGTTGGCGTCTTGAGGGGCAACAAGCTGCTCGCGAACCTGACCGACTAGCAGATCGCGTTGCTGTCGGGCTTCTGCAATCACACCGGGAGTTGGAAGGGATCCGCTCGCGATTAGGCCTTTGAGCCTCGCTTCTGCACGGATCGCGCTGGTCTCGGCAGCCTCAGCGTCCTTACGGGCGGCACTGGTTTCATTTCGCGCCGCCTCGATGGCCCCACGGACCGCGGTCGCTTCTGCCTCCGTCGGCACCGCAAGCGCCTGCAGCTCCGCTACCAGCCCGTGCCACGGCGCGAGATCCATCAGGCGTTCTGCTGCCAGCGCCCGCTTGCCCTTCGCCGCCAGTTCAGCCTCTGCTAGCCGCGCCGCCGCGTCAGCAGGCAGCAGCTGCAAGGCATCGACCAAGGGAGCGGGATCAATCGTTCCGCCGATCGTCGCCAGTTCGCCTTGCATGCGTTCCCGGTCGCGAACGAGCTTCGCCCGGTCCTTTTCTACCGACGCCTCGCGGGCACTTAGCACGCGACGGGTATCCAGATGCGCCGAGGTCCGCTTGCGCCACCCGGCCGACGGTAGCGCCCCGCTCGGAGCGATCCGCGCTTCCGACAGGGCCGCGTCTAGCCGTCCATCGATCCGTTCCAGTTCGGCCCGACGGCGCTCCAGATCAATCGCAGCCTTGGCGATGACCGGGCGTCGCTCCTCCAGTGCCTCGATCCGCTCCTGCTCGGTCAGGATGCTCCCCGGTCTCTCCACGGCCGCGATCGATGCGTCGATCCGGGCGAGATCCCCCCTCCCCTGCGCCGCCAGTTCACCGGCTGCGATGCGATCGGCGCGTAAGGTCGCAAGTTGCGTGGCGGTAGCCGTCGGTAGTGAAGGCAGGCCGTCCAGCTCGGCCAACTCGCTCCTTGCCGTAGTCAGCCTAGCGAAAGGCGCACGCGCCCTTCCCACCCGGTCGAGACGAGCCTGTTCGCGGTCAAGCGACTCTGCCTCCTCAATCAGCGCACTACGGCGGGCTTCGGCATCTGCCCGGCGCTGGCGCGCCTGGGTCCAGTCTGCGTCGCTGATCGACGCCTGTCGTACCTGCGCTAGCGCATCTGATCGCTCCCGCATGAGCCGATTGACGGGCGGGTTCTGTCCGCCCGGCTTGAACAGCGACGCAGCCGCCTCGGTCAGTTTGGCGAGCTCGCTACCGATATGAGAGAGACCGGTGCCGGCCTCGAGCGTGATACGAGCGGCGTCGTCCCGGCCGCCAATGATACTCGCTCCGCCCTCGCGGAGCTTGGCATGATCGAGCCCAAACATCCGTTCGAACCCGGCGCGGTCGATGCCGCCGAGCAACGGTGCCACCGGATCCGTTTTGAAGGGTGCCCCGTCAGCGGCAAGCAGGGTGTCGCGGTTGCCCTTGCGCCGGGTTATGTCGAGCAGTTCGCCGTCATGCTCGATCAGCGCCCGTAGGCGGAGCTGGGCATATTCATAGCGCCAGTTCTGCCGGCTCTGCGCAGGGATGCCGAACAGGAAGTCGCCGATCGCCTGCAGTGCCGTCGACTTGCCCGCCTCATTCGGTCCTACGATGAGATGCAGATCAGGCCCCCCGCTTCCGAAGTCGAACACACGATCGGCAAAGCCGCCGTATCGGACGAGTTCCAGACGGCGAAACCGCATCAGTGCGCGCCCTCGCCGAGGCGTGCCTCAACGAGCGCCCGGGCGGCGCGGACAAGTGCTGCGCCGTCGCGCCCTCGCGCGGACGCGAGCAAAGGTGCTGTATCAGGATCGCCAATGTCCGCCGGCAGCTTTGCCGTCAGCGGGGCGATGGCGTTCTCGATCGCACGCGCGCAGTCAGGATCGTCGAGCGCCTGCGCCAGCAGGTCCATCAACTCGGGTGGCAGGCCGGTCGGCAGTGCGGCGTCGTTCGCGATGATCTTCACGCGCTCGATCCAGAGGGCGTCGGACACGCCAGCGGCATGACCGCGAACCTCTGCCTCGAACCAGGCCGGATCAGCGCGCAAGCGCTGCGCGAGAGCTCCGTCGACTGTGATCGAAACCCGGGCGGCCAACGGTCGACCATCGGCGCCGAGAACAGCCGGTCGCAGCTGCGCCTGGATCGCGGCGAGCGCCTCCATGGGGTCTGCGGCGCCGATCGCGTCCACCCGCGCGTGCGCCCAGCGCACCTCATCGGTCGCCCGGTGCTCGATATGCACGATGGCACCTTCCTCGACCCGGACCACGACCGCCCCTTTCGCGCCGGTTTCCCGAATGTGGCGGCCCTGGGTGTTGCCGGCGAATACGACGTGGGGATGGTCGGATCGAACCGCATGATCGTGAACATGGCCCAGCGCCCAGTAGTCGTGCCCTGCCGCCTGCAGTTCGCCGAGGGTGCAGGGTGCGTAGTTGGCATGCCCTTCATGCCCATCCAGCGCGGTGTGGAGTATCGCCACGTTGAGCATGCCCGCGACCGGCGGACAGTAGGTCGAGGCAATGTTCTCGGTCGTTGCCGCTTCCTTGTAGCTGCGGCCATGGATCACGACCCCGAGATCGTCGAACCGCACGCTCTCGCACTTCGCGCTCTTGAGCTTGTAGATGCCTTCCGGGGCGGTCAGGTGGCGTGTTACCCTGCTTTCAGCGTCGTGATTGCCGAACGCGATCACCGAGCGGATGCCAGCACGCGTGAGGCGCGCCAGCTGCGCAATCGCGAACTGGCCGGTCGATTGATCCTTCCAGGCGCCGTCGTAGAGATCGCCGGCGATCACGACGAAGGCAGCACCTTCCTCGATCGCAAGATCCACTACGTTCGAGAACGCCTTGCGGGTCGCGCCCCGCACCAGACGCGAAAACGCTTCATCGCTGCGCGACAGGCCATGCAACGGGCTGTCCAGGTGGATATCCGCCGCGTGCACGAAGGTGAGATTGCCGGCCATGGCTAACGTCTAACACCATGTGAGGTGCAGCGAAATGACCGCGGTAAGAAGCAGATTGAGCGACCCTGATGGCCGCCCTGCTAATCCTCCGCGATGTCCCAGTTCTGATAGAGAATCTCGAGGAGCTGCTGCTGTCGCGCCGCCACTACGTTCGGGGTCCACTCATCCTGCGCTATAACCTGGCTTGTCAGGGCGTAGGACGACACGTTCTTGGTGCCCGAAAAGTATATCTCGCACTTCCGGCCGAACTCGTAGTTTTGCGCCGAGGAGTTTTTCTTCTTATTGAGCGGCACGAGGTTGGCGAGGCGATGCACCCACTCCTTTCGCTCGGCCGAATTCGACCACCACGTCTTCCACTCGCTATCGCTCGGCAAGGTCTGCGGCAAAACGTGTTCGATCGTGAGGATCGACGGGTCGTAGGAGGCGGCACCGTCCGAGATGAACGAGTCGAGCCGCAGGATCAGGTAATTCCGGCGGCGCGGCGTCAACTCATAGATGTTGCCGTCCAGCGCCTCTCGGAAGGCCTCCAGATCGTCATCGGTGAACTCGAACTGCTCCATATCGTCGGGCTCGGCGCCCGACTGGATGTTGTTGATCAGCTCCGCGTAGACCTCGATTCGGCTGTTCACGTTCCAGCGACATATGTGCATGTAGGCCGCGAGGCGCTCTAGCAGTTCGAAGAACCGCGCGACCCGCTTGGGCTTGTTCCGCTGTTCCTTCAGGTACAGCATCGCGGGGGGGATCCAGTCGGAATTGTCGATCCGCTGTAGCCACCTGATGTAGCGGTTCACCGCCTCGGCATGTGACGTCGCCGAGTAGGAGGCGTTTCGGATGTCGTCCAAGGCGTCGGCGAAAGGCTCGAGCACGTCATCAATGAACGTCTTCGGGTTCGGGTTCTTGGGAAGGACGTGGGCGCGAAACTCTTCCAGCAGGATCCGCTTCGCCTTCTCCTTCGCATAAACCATGCGAATGTAGGTGAACAGGTCGCGGAAACCATCGCGGGTGAGTTCGACCTCCATCTCCTCCCACTTGTCGTTGTAGATCCCACGGTCGGTCTCGCTCTTCAGCTTGCCGATGATGTCGGCCTTGATGATGTCGGTCGGCTGGAGGTCGAGGCCGCGACTGTTCATGACTGAGAATACGCGGAACGCCGATTCCTGGCTCGCTGTGGATACCGCGACTAGGTAACACCGCGTTAGGAGGAACGTAACGAACTCCTGCAGTTTTTCCGGTGTCGGCAGCGCCTCTGCGACAGCTTGGGCAAAATGCCGGGCGTTATCGCGGATGTTCACCTGAGACTCGTTGTCGAGCGACGACGGGTCGAGGTCGATGAGCTCGTCCAGTTTTAGGCTCTGGATGTACTTGGCGAAGTAGGCCCGGTCGCGCTCACGCAGCGACAGTCGCGGCTTCGGGAGGATGCCCTCCATCTTCTTGCCGGGCTCAAGGATATAGTCGCGCAGTTCCTCCTTGTCCTCGCCACCGTTCGCGCATGCCATCGCGGCGAGCAGGATTGTGAGGGTCGTCAGGCGCTGCTGGCCGTCAATCACTTGGGAATAAGCATTGTCCTCAGACTTGATCAGCACGATGCTCCCGAGGAAATACCCCTCCTCCTGCTCCGCGTTGAAGAAGGCGATCAGGTCGTCAAACAGCTCTCCCGCTTGGTCGGGAGTCCAAGCGTATGGCCGCTGGTAGGAGGGGATCACGTATTCAAAATCGGAGGAGAAGATCTTCGAGAGCGGATATTCAGCGCCACTTATTTTTTTTGACAAGATCCGTTCCCCGCTATCTCTTGCAACAGTGGCGGTCTGGCCCCTTCTCTGTCAATCAGGTCTGGGTTACGCGGGTCAGCGCGAGACGGCGACCCATCGTTTCGACGCAGCCGTGTCGACTGTGTTCGTTCCCGAAACAGTTGATGCTAGCCGGTCAACTCCGATTGCTGCATCGTCGCATCTTCTTCTCGAAGTCCGACGGGATTCCTCCTCTGGCCGACACCGTTACCCGACCGAACCGCCCCGCCGTTGGCCTTCGCCATGCAGCGCGTTTCGTGCGTCGTCCCCGACGACGGCCGCGGGTCGAAGCGGCCCGCCATCTGGCTGCCACCATGGCAGGCGGCAGTCCCTGCCCGACTGTTGCCCGCGGTGCTCGTCGACATGCATGATCCGCTGATAGGTCCCGACGCATCCGATGCCGGGGGCATCGCCGCGCGACGCGGGTTCCGAGTGCAGGATCACGTGGCCGCGCGCCTGGCGCTGGAGATGCTTCGCGACCCCACGATCGAGCAGATTGAATGCGAGACCGGTGACGACATCGTCCTTCGTCGAAGGGACGGCGACGAGACAGTGTTCGAGTACATCCAGGTCAAGACGACCGAGAAAGACACCAAGTGGAACATCTCGGAGCTCACGGCGCGCGATAAGAGCCGCAAGCGCAGCTCGGTGTGCGAGAAGTCGCTGCTGTGCGACAGGCACGACGGCCTGGCATGGTTCCGGTTTGTCACGACCCGCGCCGTCTCGTCCAAGCTGTCTCCCTTCCAGCAGTCGCGCGCCGATCGTTCCGGCAGGAAGGACTTTAACGACCTCGTCGCAGGCTTCCAGAAGCGGTACCAGGATGTGAAATCCGATTCCGGCCGGGGTCTCGGCGACTGGGCCGCGGAACTCTTCTGGGAGGTGGAAGGCGACGAAGGGGCGCTCGTCTCACGGAACCTCAACGAGATGCTGGCCTTAGCCGCAGGCCGCGGCCCGACGCCCGCCTACCAGCTCATGGTGGACACCTATTCGGAACTCGTCGGCAAAGTGCGGCAGATGGGCGACGCGTCCGTCATCCACCCCGCAGAGAAGGTCTGGAGCCGCTGCGAATGCTACGACTGGTGGGAGGAGCGGCTGACCGCGATGCGGCGGGACGCATCCTCCACCGTCAAGGTATACCAGCTGGCGAGCACGCCGCGCTTCTTCTCGGAACTCGCTCGCATCGACGAGAGCCAGGTGCGGCGGGCCTTGTACGCCTACGACGTGGAGTACGACGAGGAGGTGTGGCGCCGGCAAGAGCTAATCGACCATCTCCTAGACTGGCTGCCTGAGATGACGCTTCCGCCGAGCACCCTAGCGAACTTCGACTACCTCTCGGCGCGACGGCTGCCGAAGGAGGCGCTGAAGGCTCTTGAGCGACATGGAAGCGTGGACATGCCCCAGATCGTCGCGGCGCTCATGCTCCACGCGATCCTCCGCCACCACTTTGGAGGCGAACCAATCGCGTGCCGCATCTTTGTGAGGATCGGCGGAGGCATGCGTTCGACGAGTGCCCACATAGTCCAGTCCCAGAAGGGCGAAGAGATCTGGCTCGGGCGCTCGAAGCTCATCACCGCTCCGACCCACCACGCGATGGTGGACGATATACTCGAGGAGCTGCGCACGGCGCTAACGCGCGACGTGCTGGTCGAGGAGCGCGAGATCATCGTCCAACTGCGCGAGCCGCGTCACCTTCGGACAGACAGGTTGGGGCCGGTGCTGGACACGATGGCGAAGACTTCGGACCTGCTGCGCGTGTTGAGGCTCCCGGTGCTAATCGCCTACGACAGCGCCACGCTATCGCCCGGCTTCGACCCCGAATACGTCACGCAGCTGCGTGAGGAGGTCGAGGTGGAGTACGAGCGAATAAAGATGCGACTAGGCCGCGAGCTCGACAAGGTGGAGGTCGCCATGTTCCTAGTGCCGATCGAGTGTGCCGACACACTGGCATCTGAATTCGAAAAGCGGGTGAGGCGGCTGTAGATGGAGGAGGAGACCATCCGCCGCCTTTTGGCTGATCCGCGAAGCTTCACGGAGAGCGCCTTCCCGATCCTTCGCGAACTCGCCAGGATGGCGAACGACGAACGGAGCGTGGTCGTCGCGCGAGAGCTCGTCATCCGGGTCTTGGCGCTGAAAGCGGAACTGCGGGACGGATACGACGACCTTCTGGACTCGCTGGTGCGCCAGGTGGGCCTGTATCCCTACGTCGATCAGACGAGGCTCCGAAGCTTCGCGGACCAGGTGGCGATCGAAGCGCACCGCGTGCCGGGCATTAAGGAGGGAAGGCTATTCCACAGTCTTCAGCTCGAGGTGTTCCAAGGCCTCATCCGAAACGACAACATCGTCCTCAGCGCACCGACGAGCGTTGGGAAGAGTCTCGTCATCGACGCAGTCCTTGCCACCCGGCGTCACAAGATATCAGTCATCGTCGTACCCACCATCGCCTTGATCGACGAGACACGCCGTCGAGTGGGGCAGTCGCTTGGCCAGTCGCACGACATCATTACCCACCCTGCCCAAAAACGGCTCGATGACGGACGTCCAACCGTCTACGTGCTTACGCAGGAACGCGCGCTGAGCCGCACCGATCTTGCCGACGTCGACTTCTTCGTCATTGATGAGTTCTACAAGCTCGACCTTCGCGGCGGCGACATGGACGAGCGGGCCGTGGACCTCAACCTGTGCTTTCATAGGTTCGCGCGCCAGGGCGCCCAATTCTACTTGATCGGCCCCAACATATCCGACGTGCGCGGTCTGCACTCGGAATACCGGCACGTCTTCCTACCGTCCCCTTTCTCGACAGTGGCGCTCGACGTCACACACTTTAACCTGAAGAAGGACGATCTCGAACGCGGTAGGAAGCTCGTCGAGCTGTGCGCGGCCTTCGAAACCCCGACCCTTGTCTACTGCCAGTCGCCCCGCAGCGCGAGGGAGGCCGCCAACCTCATCTACACGGGGGCCGACCTACCCGAGGTCGGCGCAACCAGGGACGCGGTGGACTGGCTGGAACACCATTTCCCGGCCGAATGGGAGGTCGTCCAGGCGCTCCGCCGCGGGGTGGGGATCCATCACGGCAACGTGCCGCGCGCGCTGCAGCAGTATATGGTCCGCGCCTTTGAAGAGGGGCACATCCGCTTCCTGGTATGCACGTCGACCATGATCGAGGGTGTGAACACCGTCGCCGAAAACGTGGTCATCTTCGATCGGCGCAGCGGCAAGAACAAGACGCTCGACGACTTCACCTTCCGCAACATCGCCGGCCGCGCCGGGCGCATGAACCGCTACTTCATCGGCAAGGTGTTCGTCCTCGAGGAAGCCGTCGAGGACGGCGATCACGTCGTTGACCTCCCAATCGACCGCCAGAACGCCACCACGCCATTGTCGCTTCTGCTCGACCTTCCAATAGAGAATCTCACAGAGGAGTCCCGGAACCGCCTGAACGAGATCTTCTCGCAGTCGAAGCTCAGCGAAGCGACCATCCGGCAGAACCGCTATCTGCCAATGGCGACGCAAAACGCCTTGGTCGACGCGATATCCGACATGCACGACCAGGCGCCGCATCTTCTCGCGTGGCGCGGCATGCCGGATTCGGGACAATTGCTGGCGGTGTGCGACCTCATCTTTGACCACGTTGACCAAGGGACGACGTTGCGCCGCCACGGCATCTACAAGGGCAGCCAGCTGCAGGCCGCGCTGGCCGGGCTCATGGCTGCGCAGGATTTCGGCGCCTTCATCCGCCGCAGGGTTGCGGATCGATGGCAGGAGCAGTCGATAAGCGACGCGGTCGAGGGAGCGCTGTCGTTCCTGCGGAACTACGTCGGCTATACGTTCGGCCGTCAGCTCATGGCGGTCAGCCGAATCCAGGCCGATGTTCTATTGAGGCTTAAGGGTGCGCGGGCGGGTGACTACACCCTGCTCGCCGCCCGCGCCGAATCGCTGTTTCTGCCGGCTGGCCTGTACGCGCTGGACGAGTACGGAGTGCCGGCGGAAATCGCCGCGAAGCTCATGCTTTCGACGGGTCCGATCGAGGACGTCGACCAGGGACTGCGCATGCTCGCGTCGATTGATCTGGACCAGATGGACCTGATGCCGTTCGAGCGCGACCTCATCAACAACGTCAGGCAATCGCTGCCGCCGCGGGCGTTCGTCGCCGCGCCCGAGGTTTCCGACTGACGCTTCGCCCGGAGGCGATCTAACCGGATGGATCGCCCGCCCGGGCCGGCCGGCGTGATGCCTTGGAGATAGCCGGTCCGAGGCTGCGGTGCCGATGAACGGAACCCGCTTCCAGTATTCGACAGCGGGTGCCTGTCACCCTTGTGCAGGCGCTGAAGCCAGCCACCGCGCCACCTGAACGAAGGGCGGCTAATCACGCGGCGCAACCAAACTCGGCGCGGTTTAGAGTGGGCCGCGACAATACTCTAAACCTACGCCGCCAATCTCGGATTCATTTCCTCCAGCAAACCCAAAATCGCTTCAACCGCAGTACCGTCGAACAGGTCACTGACCCCATTCGGCGCACTGTCGGTGAAGGGCGGAGCATAAAGCAGCTCCGGTTCCATGCGACCTGATGAGGTCAGGTGGTCGACGATCATTTCGACGAAGCGGATTTGCTCGGCTGACAGGGTTAGTAATGCCAATGCATGATTGAAAGCGATCTGCGCCGCTTTTCGGTCCAACCCCACCAGCGAGCGGATGAAATCGGGTAGGTCGGGCAGCGCGCGGATCCGTGCGAAATCCGCGTCGCTCGCAATATCTGCTTCGGCAAAGAGTCTTTGCAACTCGTCAAGATCGGTCGGAGTTAGCGGCCTGCCTTGCCGCAAACGCGCCAATGTGACGTGGTCGGCATGGGCATCTACATAGGCGCGGGCTTTTTTGCGGAATTGCGCCAGCGACGACGCCCCGCCAAGATCGAGCATTTCGACTTCCCGCTTCTCGCCCATTTCGTCCGATAGGTCAGTGCTGACGATTACCTGCTCCCCTGGTTCGATCAGGCTCATCAGACTGCGGAGGCGCCTGCGGGCGATTTCGATCATCTGTGCCGTGGCATCGGTCCACCATTCGGTGGTCTGGACTTCGAGGATCAGCGCCATCTGCCGCGCGACATCTGGCACAGCTTCTTTGGCTTCCAGCGCGTGGATCAGCTTGATAAACCCCTTGCGCAGCGGCTCGAACGGCGACTTGCGGAGTATTGCTATCTGGATGCGCAGACAGAGGAGGTCGAAGCGTTTGGCGTCAACGTCGCTGTCAACCTCACTGGTCGGCAAGGCGGCAAGATGTTCGACCAGTTCGTGCCGGTCCTCTTCGCCGAGGTAATCCCAGGCGGTCTTCTCCTGAAACTTCTCGACTTGGCGGCGCTTGGCGCGGACGATGAAGTTGTCAGGTGGCATCCCCGCCACTTCGCGGATCAACTGAGAGCGGATGCCTTCGTAAAGGCCCTCTTCCTCGCCGCGATAGCCAGACGCTGGTGACCGCCCCCCCCCGGCACGCGGCTCCGGCTGTATCAGCCCCAGCAGATCGACCCGCGCCGCAAACAGCCGTTCGCCCAGCGGTTTGGCCCCGCTCGCTTCCGCACCGTCGATCTGCGCGTTGAAATAGTCGAGATTGCCGAGATAATCGAAGACGTAGAAGAATTCTTTGTTGGTCACCTCGCCATTGGCATCGACAAAAATGCCGGGGCGCAGTCGGGTGCCACGGCCGATCATCTGCCAGAATTTCGATTTCGAGCGAACGATCTTGAAGAATACCAGATTGAGCACATCGGGAATGTCGATGCCGGTATCGAGCATGTCGACCGAGACAGCGATCTGCGGATCCTTGCCCGTCACTTCGAAATTATCGATCAGGCTGTGGGCATAGCGCACGCCATGCGCGATCAGTTTGCAGAAATGGCCTTTCAGCGCCGGATAATTAGCGTCGAAGCGCTCGACAATGAACTCGGCATGCTTCTGGTTCTTGGCGAACACGATCGTCTTGCCGAGCCGGTCGCCGCCATCGACCTTCAGACCGTCTTCCATCAGCTGTTTCAGCATCTGGTCGATCGTGTTGATGTTGAACAGCCAGTCGTTCACGGCAGAGGCATCGACCCCATCTGGCGGGCCGTCTTCGCCCCAATCGGCCTCGTCCCAGGCTTCCTTCTCTTCGTCGGACAGGTCATCATATTTGATGCCCTCGCGTGGGAATTTGAGCGGCACGTCGATTGCGCGCGGCGGCACGAGGAATTCGTCCGCCACTGCCTGCTTCAATTCATAGGCATCGGTCGGAACGCCCATCTTGGCAACGGGATCATATTCCAGCTCGAACAGCGTGTAGGTGTTCTTGTCCACCTCGCCCTTGGGCGTGGCGGTGAGGCCGAGCAGGGGCGCGTCGAACCAGTCGAAGATCGCCTTATACTTGCGGTACACCGAGCGGTGCGCCTCATCGATGATGACGAGATCGAAGAAGCCGGGGCCAAATCGCTGCTGCCCCGCCTGACGGGATTTCTCGATCAGGTTCATCATGGTGGGATATGTGGAAACGAACACCCGGCCCTCGGCGCCCGGTTCCAGCACCAGGTTTACCGTCGCGCAATCGGGCAGGTATTTGCGGTAATTGCCGGTCGCCTGCTTCACCAGCGGCACCCGGTCGGCCAGGAACAGGATGCGCTTGGCCCAGTTGGCGTTCATCAGCACATCGGAGAGGGCAATAGCGACACGGGTCTTGCCCGATCCGGTGGCCATTACCAGCAAGGCCTTGCGCTGGTTCTCCCCGCCATGCTCGCCATCTTCATAGCGGTGGCAGACGGCGCGAATGGCGCGTTCCTGGTAGGTGCGGCCGCCGCCCCCGGCAATCGCGCGATTGGTGGGTACGCTGGCAAGCACCTTGCGCGTGGTTCGCCGCTGGATCATCAGCGCCAGCTCATCCTTGGTGCGAAAGCCTGAGACGGCGCGCGGCGGGTGGCGCTCATCGTCCCAGATCCAATGCTCATAGCCGTTGGTGTAGAAGATTACCGGGCGCTGGCCGTACATCGCCTCCAGCGCATCGGCATAGAGCTTGGCCTGATGCTTGCCCTCCCGCGGGTCTTTGCGGGTGCGCTTGGCCTCGACAATGCCGAGCGGCTTGCCGTCATCGCCCCACAGCACATAATCGACCCAGCCCTTGTTCTGCGGATTGGGCATCGGAGAAACTGGAAATTCAAGGTCACGCGCATCGGCCAGCGCCCAGCCAGCCTCGCGCAGCAGCACGTCAACGAACTGGTCGCGGGTGGTCGCCTCGTCATAATCATGCCCGGCGTCGCGGCCTTCGTTGGCCTGGCGCAGCGCGGTCATTTCCGCCTTGACGGCGGCGAGCTCTGCTTCCAGCGCGGCGCGGCTGTCGGCGTCAGCCATGCGCGCCTTGCGCTCGGCGGTGAACGCGGCCTGCGCCGCTTCGGCGGCCTCGGTCAGCTTGACGACTTGCGGTGCACTGGTGGTCGGCGCGTCAACCTTGGGGAGAGCGTCGGCAGAGAAGGTCAACGCGGGATCGGGCGGGGTCTGGCTATAGCGCGATGCGAACCACACCCCCACGTGGAACAGTTCGCGCAGTGCGCTGACCGATTGGCTAGCGACGAATTGCCCCGGATGCGCCGCGCGGTTGCCGATCTTGCGGATCAGGTCGATCTTGGTGCGGATCATCGTGCCGGCGAGCCGCATGAAGCTCGGCTCGGCGATCAGCGCGGCCAGGCTGTCCTGATAGGGCCATTTGAGGTCGCTGTCGTTGTCGTAGAGCCAGCGCACCATCGCTTCGGCGGCAAGGCGGCAATGCACCGCGGCCCCGCGCGGATCGGGCAACGCCTGCCGCTCGGCCATTGCGGCGTGGTCGTGGAAGGCGAAGGGGGTGAGGAAGGCGAACTGGCTGGCGGGCGCATTCCCGCTCGCCCCGCCGCCGGCATCGCGCGCAGCCGGTATGCCCCGCACGGACAGCGTCTTGCGCCCCTCTTCGCTCCCGTCATTCATCCGTCAGAGTTCCCCGCGGAAGGCGCGATGCTGGAGCGACCTGAAGAGGCTCCAAGCACGTTCATCAGCTGCGATAAATTCGCGTTCGTTTGCTTCGATCAGCTTAAGCTTTTCCACAAATTGCTTCTGAAGTTCTATTGGGGGAACTGTCAATGGCATGGCCTTGATAAGGCCGCCGTTAAGCCCGTCCATGATTGCACCTTTGGATCTCACGCCAAGATACTGCAAAGAATCCCGATGATACAAAAAGTATGAATGCAGATATGCCGGAAGGCAGCGTGACTTTTGCAGTGAAATGCAGCAAAGGTGTTTTGTATTTATGACTTCACCAACGTCTTCGGGGACAATTGCGCAACGACCGCAGGTTCCCATGATAGTGATCAATACGTCACCGGGGTAAACCTTGTAGCGACTTAGCTTTGCATATTTCTCGGCCGTTATGAAGCGCTCCTTCGCCCATCGAAACCTGTTGGAGACCGCATTATCAATTCCCAAGACGGCAATGCCGCTATCGACGAACTCGCTGTGGAGTAGCTGGCTACCAAATGGGCCCGTTCGAATGCCGCCTGCGTCGTGGTCAACAACGTCAGCAATCGACATCTTCGGCCAGTCCGCAGATGCTCCATCGTCAAACATCTCATGGAAGATCGCCTGTCCCAAATCGGTGAGTCGGGAGAGGGATTGGCGGCGGAGGCGGCGCAGGGCGTCTGCCTGATCCAATATCCCCGCAATCCGCCGCTGCTCCGGCAGGGGTGGGAGGGGGATCTGTAGAGCCAAGCATTGTTCGAGACTCAAATTTGAGATGTTAGTGGTCTTTCGAGCGCACTTTCGGACATCGGCTTGCACCCGACCACTGGCAAACCAGTGATACAGGTATCTGGGATCAACCGTGTCCGATGCCCTCAGGGCCGAGATAAATCCGCCAATCGTTGCGGGCCAAGGAAGATTTGAAACCCAAGAACACTTGCCAACCAGATTCCAACTGTTTGCCGTCGAAACCAAAATGTCGCCACTTTTCAGATACTGTTCTGACCGCCGTACGAAGCGTGCTGGAATCCCCCAGACGTCAGAGATATCCACGTCTTCTTGGACGTTTTTGGTGCGTAGGCACGCGACTGCGTCTTTGGACGAAACAGGAATAACGTCTTCGGGCTTGAAGGTAATCCCCCGAATGAAATCCGCTACTTCACCTAAAGCAATTTCAGGCCAACTCACGCCAGCATCCCCTCAAGCGCGCTCAACCCTTTGGCAATTTTCGCCTCCAATTCGCGCAGTTCCTTGATGATGTCTTTGGGCGTATCGTGCATCACCTCGGCGTGGACCACTTCCTTGTATCGGTTGAGGGACAGGTCATAACCCGCCGCGACGATATCCGCCTTGGCCACCATGAAGCTTTGCGCGTTACGCGCACGGTCCGTCTCTGCCGCCTTGTCCTGCCAGCGCGCCAGCAGATCGGGTAGGTTGTTCTTGGCCTGCTCATCTTCGTTCAGCGCGCGAGCGGGCACTGGGCCGAGCAAGCTTTCGTCTAGCAGCGGGGTCCGCTTGTCATCCAGGCTCATCCCGTCGGCCAGCATATCATAGTACCAAACTTGATCCGTGCCGCCGCGCCCGGTCTTGGTGAACACCAGGATCGCGGTGGAAACACCGGCATATGGCCTGAACACGCCCGATGGCAGCGAGATCACCGCTTCAAGCCGATGCGATTCAACCAGTAACTGCCGCATCGCCTTGTGCGCCTTGGACGAACCGAACAGCACGCCATCAGGGACGATCACCGCCGCGCGCCCACCGGTGGTCAGCAGCCGCAGGAACAGCGCGAGGAACAGCAGCTCCGTCTTCTTGGTGCCGACCACCTTGAGCAGGTCTTTCGACACGCTTTCATTGTCCAGCGACCCGGCAAAGGGCGGGTTGGCGAGGATCAGGCTGTAATGCCCGGCATCGTCTGCGCCGATCTCGGCCAGACTGTCGCGATCAAAAATGCGCGGTTCCTCGATCCCGTGGAGCATCATGTTCATCGCGCCGAGCCGCAGCATCGTCTCGTCGAAATCATAGCCGGTGAAGGCCTTGGTTTCGAAATGGGTGCGGGTGCTCTCATTCTGGAACAGCTCGGGGTGGGTGGTGCGCAGGTATTCCGCGCTCATCATCAGGAACCCCGCCGTGCCCGCCGCCGGATCGCAGATCGTATCGCTCGGCTTGGGCGCCATCATCCGCACCATCAGATCGATGATGTGACGCGGGGTGCGAAATTGGCCGTTTTCACCCGCGCTGGCAATCAGGCTGAGCAGATATTCATAGACATCGCCCTTGGTATCGCGGTCCTGCATCGGAATCTCGTCCAGCCCCTGCACCAGCTTGTCGAGCAGCGCCGCCTTGTTGGACGAAAAGGCCACCCGCGCCCCCTTCATATGGCTGGCCATTACGCTTTCCGCCCCGCCCAGCGTGCGCAGGAACGGCATGACGTGATCGGCGACGATCTCGTACATCCGCTCGGGCTTTTCGTTCTTGAACCGCGACCAGCGCATCAGCTCGTAAGGGCAGCCGTCTTCGCCCTCGCCGGTGTCCTTGTCCTTACGGAAACCGGGGGTGGCTAATCCATCAGTGCCTGCAGGGAAGATCACGCGGGCGACCGGGCGCTTGAGCGCCTGCGCCATCGCCTCCTCGCGCGTCTGGATTTCATCGAGCCGCTTGATGAACAGCAGGTTGGTAAGCTGCTCCACGCCGGTCATCGGGTTAGACACGCCGCCCGACCACAGGTCGTCGCGCATCTTGTTGATCTGGGATTTGATGGGGGCCGTGAGCATGGGTTATTGACCTTCGATTCCAGGTGATACGTGCCAGAGGCTGTGCCAGACGGCACTCCGGGTCTCTTCAATGTTGCGGACAAGATCAGTGACCTTGGCCCGGAGTCCATCAACCTCGGCGAGGTTTTGCTCAGCGCGGTCAGCTTCTTCCCGTGTCGGGATAGGGATGGACAGGGATCGCAGCGCGCTGATCGGAAGGGTACGGACAGTCGCCCCGCCGCTCATGCTTTCCAGTTTCTCTTGCACCCAGGGGGCGGTGAGAATGGCATTAAGCACTTCGGGCGACGAAATGAGGCCGCCGGGCTTCAGGCGGATAATGGCAAGACTTTGTGAAACGACCCAAGGATCGTTCATAATTTCGGCAAGGCTCGCACCCAAGCCGACCAGCCCGACTCTACCCACGTTCCCCTTAATGCTCACAAGAACATCGCCGGGTTGCACTGTAATCTTGGCGATCGCGTCCGCCTGATCCTCTTCGAACGCCAACTGGCGTCGCGGACTGCCGACAATGCCGCCTTCAAGATCGGACGGGGCAATTTCCATGGCGGTAAGTGGAGGATCCTCGCCTGGGTCCCGCATTTGCATGGGTGCCTTCGCGCGTTCGATTGTAGCGACACTTACTAGGGAGGCTATCGGACGGTCCCTTAAAGAGTTCTCGATACGCGCGAGGCTCTCTGACTTAACGTAACGCTCTGGCAAAAGGCTGAAGCTGGATGCTTCCAATTCATCCCATTCGATCACAATGGCCCGGTCTTCATCCCGAGGTCGCAGGCCTTGGAAATTCTCAAGATGTCTTGCGATTTGCTGTTCTAGAGCCTTACCTGTCGATGGCTTTTCCAGGGAACGGCCATCGATCAGCAGAACCGATCTTTCGGAAGATCTCCGCTCAAGCCGCATAATGCTTGCTTGGATGCCACTTGCCGGCGTGAATACTCCGCCGGGCAGGGACATGATGGTGGCGTCATACCGCTCTATTAGATTTTGGCGGAGCGTAGCTTCCTGGCGGTTCTCGCGGAACAGCATTCCATCGGTCACGATGGTGCTAAAGGTTTTGGTCGCGCGCGAAGCTAGTCGCTCTATCTGGGCAGCTTCGAAAGGAAGCCCTTTTTGCTCCCCGCTCTGAACTCTCATTCCGAACGGGGGCAGAGTGATGATGTGATCAAAGCGATCGAAGGACGGTTCCCTGTCGATCAATTCGTCTATGTAGCGGGATGGCGTGAACGTACCGTCCATCGGGTTACGTCTATCGACTTTCAGCCCCCGACTTGCCGATCGCGCCAATAAGGCAACGATGATCGCGAGATCACGGTCGCCCGCAAACAGCGTGACTTCGCGATTTCCACTCATCACCCAAGCGAGCGATGTCGCAGCGGGGAACATGCAGGCGCAGCTTTCGATCAACGGAATATCGAGAACGCGATTGAGCGACTTAGCAACGCTTGTTGTTGGCCCAATGTCTGGCGCGAACCGTCGGTCTAAAAAGCTGGCGTCAAATTCGGCTGTCCAATCAATCGGCCCTATCGGGGCACTTCGAAGCTCGGCTTGGGCGGCGGCGAGCGCATCCCATTGCGAGGAGGAGTAGCCCGGGTCTTCGAGCCAGCCCGCCGCTGCAGACAATCCATCGGCATGGCCCGCGCCATGAAGGCGTCGAGCCATTGCATGAAACAGATCTTTGGGATTGTCAGTCGCCCGATCCTCGAACCATGCGGTGACCAAGGCCACCGCACCCACGCACGCATCACTGCCGCCGATGCCGTGCGCGTAGAGCCCACGAGTAATGCGGCCAACAAGTGTGTCATGCATGACTGATGCGCCCCTTCAGCTTCTTCATGGCAAATGTCGTGATTTTCGCCCCTCCAGCCTCGACGACCATGAGTCCGCCCTTGTCGCGAGCGCGCAGCAGTCGCTTCCGCTCAAGGTCGATTTCCGCAATGCGGCGATCGATTGTTTTTTGGTTGAGCTGGCAGCGATCACCGATCCAATCGCCGTGCCGAAAAGCCAGGTCGACCAAGGCAGCTGTTATGCCGCGCTGGTTCATTCGTGCGTCCATGTGAAGTGTGATTTCGCTTTCCATGGCGTATAGATGTCACGAGATTATCCATATGTCAATCGGATTATAGTCTGACACCCTGACATTCAATTTGTCCTGTTGAACACCTCAGGGCGCCCCTTCATCCGTTCGCGGACGTCGATGGCACTTCCCATGTTCACGTCCACCATACGGATTATCGCGGTGCATTGCTTCGAAGTGGACGGTCGCAAATGTCCCCACTCCGGTTTAAACTGCGGTCGCCTAAATCCGACAATACGGCCGCAGGAGTTGGCATAAAGCGGTAGACCGTCCCACGAGAAATCCCCAATTGGCGGGCGATGTGAGCTGGCTTCACGCCTTCTGCGGCCAAGCGCCGAATGTCTTCCGGATCAATGCGGGGCTTGCCGCCTTTGTACACACCACGCGCTTTTGCCGCTTCAATACCTTCGGTCTGACGTTCGCGCCGCAGGTTCGTCTCGAACTCGGCAAATACGCCGAGCATGTCCAGGAAGGCCTTGCCAGCCGCAGTGCCGGTGTCGATCGGCTGTTCGGTCGCTTTGAGGGAAACCCCCCTGCCCTTCAGCTCATGGACAATATCCTGTAGATCTTTCATCGACCTGGCGAGCCGATCGATTCGCGTCACAACCAGCGTGTCTCCTGCCCGTAGGAAGTCGAGCAGGATCTGTAATTCGGTGCGCGAACCTCGCCCACTCCCCGACTTCTTCTCGGACCGGATTGTCTGGCAGCCGGCCGCCCGCAACGCAGCCTCCTGGATCTCAAGGTCCTGACCGATAGTTGATACGCGCGCGTAACCAAAAAGCGTCATGTTAGCCTCTTCTGTTCGATCAGCCTCTAAACCCGATACACGGAGTGTTCAATATCTCTGATATCGACCCTGATTGAACGCCGAAGGTGTTTCAGACAGCATGCTCCGTCAGGGTATACCCTGACTGACATAGAGGGCATGCTAGTTCAGGCGCAATGTCTAGACCCACATTGTGTCACATTCATTAAGATGGCATAACCATCCTTCAACGCATTGAGGAGGAGCGTCCCGATGGCTACCCAGTCTATAGACGTTAAAGTGGCCAGTAACGGTCGAATGATTCTGCCGGCTTCAGTTCGCAAGGCAATGGGGCTTCATGGAGACGCGAAGGTCATCTTGACTGTTGAGGACGACCAGGTTCGTCTGTCACCGATCGGTCATGGGGTCTCTCGCGCTCAGGTGCTTTATCGGGAGCATGCCAAGCAGGCTCGAACAATCGACGACTTCCTATCCGATCGCAAGGCCGAGGCCGTCACCGAGGCAGGCGGGTCCTCGCATTCGGGCCGGCCCGGAGATTCGGCATGACGTCTGTTGTGATGGATGCGTCTGCGGTGCTGGCGCTGGTCCGGGATGAACCAGGCGCCGATAAGGTCACACCTCACGTCGGACGAGCAGCGATCTCTGCCGTCAACCTGCAGGAAGTTATCAAAGAACTGCTACTTGGTGGTTTGGGCGCAGCCACTGTTCGTGAGATCCTAGACGAACTTCGTCTCGATGTACGCCCTCACGATGCGGAGGCAGCGTATGCGGCTGCTGAGCTGCACGTTCAGACAAAGGAGTTTGGGCGCGGTCTTGGCGATCGCTCCTGTTTAGCTCTTGCGATCCTACTTGGCGTTCCCGCCCTTACTGCTGATCGCAAGTGGAAGAAGGTAAAAGTTAAAGGCCTTAAGATGGAGCATATCCGGTAGGAGCCGATCCTGCTTGCGCCGTACCCTGACGACGTCTATCGACTAGGTAGGTTGTCGCAAATTTGTTTTGAAACCACATCGTTTTGCAACGGGGTTATGCGACGATTGATCAGCTAAAGGCTGAACGCTGTCCTAGCTGTTGCAAAACTTAGCACTTCCGCGACAAAGCTATGTCCGCCTTCGCCCAGTTGTCTCCGCTTGACGGGTCGTGCAGCATACCCAAAGCCGGTCATTCGTTCATAGGCGCTATGATAGTGCCGACGGATAGAGGAATTTCAGTATGCCACTGCTCTGGCTTATAGGCCTCCAGGCTGCGGCAACCTGGAGTCCTCCCGCTCAGGCAGCATGGGCAGGGGAAAAGCCCCCTATCGAGGTCCGCTTGCATGCGGCTACCTTATCCATGCGCGGCGATGCGCCCATCGAAGTCGACCTTATCGCAAAGGACAATACATTTGCCGTATCACCGTTTCTGCAACCCACACGGGGCATTGCGTTTGAGGTCATCTCGGAAGACGGGCAACCAGTCGCGCCTGCCGAACCAATGGCAGGCTCACCGCCCCCGCCTCCTCTTAAGATAGAGGAGCTGATCGCCATATCAGTAACATCGCCTTACCGCGTCCTCACTCACGAAAGCGCAAGAACGATTTTCCCTGGAGCAGGCCGATACAAAGTGAGAGCCCGGATATTCCTCTTCAACTTCCCGTCCAAGCCAGTCCGCTATGCCCAATTAGTATCGGATACAGTCACGGTGAACGTCACGAAGTAGAACACAACCGTGCCGCGCGCGACGGCGGCATTTGCTAGAGGGCGTCTGAAAAGCCGCCCGTCCGCTTTCCACCAATCCCAGCCATTCCGCTCCCGTCCATGGCCTGCCCGTGAGCGTCGTCAACGCACAGCCTATGGTAGGTTCAACGCATGGATAACAATGTCTTTGTGCGATGTACCTAAAGGCGGCAGCGATACCCCATTGGATGCATCTATAACGGCCAGAAATACAGAATGAGCGTCGTTCCAAGGCTTAGAATGAGCAGCGAAAGCGGAATGCCCAGCCGGGCATAATCGGCAAACCGGTACCCACCCGGCCCCATCACTAGCGTATTACATTGATGCCCGATTGGAGTGAGGAAATCGCTGCCAGCACCCACCGCTACCGCCATCAGGAAGGCATCCGGTCGCAAGCCAAGTTGCTGGGCCATCGTCGCACCGATCGGTGCCATCACGAGTACGGTCGCCGCATTGTTCAGAAATGGCGTAACGGCCATCGCGGCCGCCATGACTAACGCGATGATCGCGAACGGTGGCAGCTGCGCCGCCACCGTCGACAGGCCGCTGGCGATGATTGCCGTTCCGCCTGTGGTCTCCAGCGTACCGCTTACCGGGATCAGCGCTCCGATCAAAACCAGGATCGGCCATTCGATCGCGCCATAGGCTTCGTCTGGCTTCAGCACGCCGGACACGATCATTGCGGTTGCTGCGGCTAGGAACGCGATCGCCACCGGCACGATCTGCAACGCCAGCGCCAGCACGGTCAGCACCACGATGCCGGCCGGTACCCAGACCGACCGACGGCGACCCACTTGAAGCCGGCGTTCGGCCAGAGGAAACAGTCCGGCCGTTGTCAGCCGATCGCTCAGATTATGTTCGGGGCCGCGTAGCAGCAGCAAGTCGCCCTCCCTGAACGAGACCTGCCGCAACCGTCGCCGGAACCGGTAGCCGGTCCGGCTGATGGCGATCAGCGTCAGCCCGAACTGCTCGGCCAGCCGGGCGGTGGACGAGGTCTGTCCGATCAACGGCGATTCTTTCTGAACGATGGCCTCTGCAATCGACAGGTTGCCGCCGTCCAACGCTCGGTCTGCCGCCGGAATGAGACCGGCACCGATGACCACCCGTTGCAGCGCCGGCGCGTCGCCCTTGATCAGCAAAACGTCGTCGATCGAAATCGTCCAGTCCGGTTCCGGCACCAACCGTCGGAAACGCTCGCGGATGATACCGACGACGTGGACTTCGCCCGATGCGAGCTTTTCGATGTCCGCAACGGTTTGACCGACGTATGCCGAGTCGTCCGACAACCGTAGTTCTGAGACATAATCCTCGACCGAGAATGCATCCTCTGCCGATCGCGACCCCTGCCGGTCCGTGGGCAGCAGTCGCCAGCCGAACGTCAGGAATATCATGCCGACCAGCGTGATACCCAACCCGACCGGCAGATAGTCGAACATACCGAACGGCTTGCCGAGCAGATCCTGGCGAACGCGGCTGACCACGAGATTCGGCGACGTACCGACCAGCGTCATCAGCCCGCCCATGAGCGACGCGAACGCCATCGGCATCAGTACGAAATGTTGCTTGGTCCGGTGCCGCCGGGCTAGTTGCGTCGCGACCGGCATGAAGATCGCAAGCGCGCCGATATTCTTCATGACGGCCGACAGGATCGCGACGGCGCCGCCAAGGCCGACGATCTGGCGGCCGGGCGTATCGAGCCGCGCGGCGAACGGCCGGATCAAGGCATCGACGATGCCGGACCGGGCAATGCCCGCACTGACGACCAGCGCGGAGGCGATGATGATGACGATGTCGTCGGCAAACCCTGCGAATGCATCCTTGGCGGGTACGAGCCCAAGCAGGACCGTTGCGAGGAGTGCGAGGACGGCGACTACGTCGTATCGTAGTTTGTCCCATACCAACAGGACCACCACCGCGCCGATGATGCCGAACGACGCGAATTGATCGAATGTCACGGACCAGTGCTCCCCAACGGGAACGTTCGTCCCATAACAGCCTCTGAACGTCGGCTCTTTGTCGACGTTCCAGCCGCCATGCGAGGATCGAAGGGCAGGCCGCGCGTTATACCGGCTGTGACAGCCAATTCCCCCCGCCGACCCGCGCCCGCGCGGCTGCCCGTCCGCCTCGGTGTTGGCATCGCCGGCCTGGCCGCGATTGCCGGCGCGACGTGGCGTGGCCGCGACTTCGCCCGCTCGCTGGCGACGACCCGCGCGGCCGAGACCGCGATGCGCCAGAGCGAGGCACGCTTCCGCTCGCTGATCGAGGCGACATCGGCAATCGTGTGGACGACCGGGAGTGACGGCGAGTTCCGTGATCCCCAGCCGAGCTGGGAAGCCTTTACCGGACAGTCGTTCGACGACATGCTCGGCTTCGGCTGGGTCGATGCGATCCACCCCGACGATCGCGAGACGAGCAGGGCGGCGTGGGCGGATGCGGCAGCGACAGGCCGGGTCTATGAGATCGAACACCGCATCCGGCGCCATGACGGCGCGTATGTCGACATGCAGGCGCGGGCAGCCCCGGTGTGCGGCGCCGACGGCACCGCGCGGGAATGGGTCGGCATCCACAGCGAGATCGGCGAACGCAAGGCGGCGGAGCGCGCGCTTGCAGCGGCAAAGTTCAAGGCGGAAGAGGCAGCGCTGGCGAAGAGCCAGTTCATCGCCAATATGAGCCATGAACTGCGCACGCCGTTGAGCGCGGTCATCGGCTATGCAGAAATGCTGGAAGAGGATTACGAGGGGGCCGATCCGGTCGAGGTTCGCGCCGATCTAAGCAAGATTACCGCGAATGCACGGCACCTGCTGGATCTCATCAACGCCGTGCTGGACCTGTCGAAGATCGAGGCAGGCCGGGATGAACTGTATACCGAGCGGTTTGACGCCGACGCGCTAATCGGCACGGTCGTCGATACGGCGCAGGCGCTGGTGGCGAAGAACGACAACCGTCTGCTCGTCGATGTGCCGACAGCGCTGGGGGAGATCGGCTCCGACGTGGTCAAGCTGCGTCAGTGCCTGTTCAACCTGGTCAGCAACGCCGCGAAGTTCACGAGCAACGGACAGATTACGCTATCGGCTCATCGCAGCGACGCCTTCATCGTGTTCGAGGTGCGCGACACCGGTATCGGCATGACCCCGGAGCAGGTCGGGCGGCTGTTCGAACGCTTCATGCAGGCGGACAATTCGGTGACGCGGCAATATGGCGGCAGCGGCTTGGGGCTCGCGATTACGCGTGCGTTTGCACAGCGGCTGGGCGGCACGGTGACGGTGGAGAGCCGGCTCGGAGAGGGATCGTGTTTCCGCCTCGCCGTGCTGACCGACCTTCAGGAGGACGTCACACGGGAGGATGAAGATTCGCCGGTCCTCATCGAAGCGCGTTCGACGGTACTCGTGATCGATGACGAACGGCCGATGCGCGAACTGCTCCAGCGGTTTCTGGAGCGCGAGGGGTTTCAGGTCCTGACCGCCAGCGACGGCGAGGCCGGGCTCGCCATGGCGCATCGCTATCGACCGAGCGCGATCATGCTCGACGTGATGATGCCGCGCATGGACGGCTGGGCGGTACTGAACGCGTTAAAGGCGGACCCGGTGCTGGCGGATACGCCGGTGGTGATGGTGACGGTAAGCCGGGAACGCGGACTGTCGTTGTCGATGGGCGCGGTCGACCATCTGCCCAAACCGGTCGACTGGACGCGACTGAAGACGATCCTCGATCGATATCGGGTCGCGGAGGCGCCACAGGCACTGCTGGCGGGGTCGGACATTGATACCAAGGCGGCATTGAAGGCCGCGTTCGACAGCGAAGGCTGGACCCTGGGCAGCACGAGCATATCAGCTCTACTGGCTGGCACGCTGCCAGCGCATAAGCCGCAACTGGTGCTGGTCGACCTCGCGGATGCGCCAGACGGGCTGAGCGACCTTCCCTCGATCCGCGAACGGATCGGTGCCGCTACCCCGATCGTCGTCCTGTCGGATGGTATAGGGGCGGAAGCGCGTCGCGCGATCCGGGCGATCGACGCCGATATGATCGAGGCGGCCAACGGCAACGCCCTGGCGACGAAACTGAAGGCGTTCCTGGCGGATCATACCCCTGAAACGTTCGCAACCCCTAGTGGAGCAGAATGATGGCGACCCTGTTGCTGGTAGAAGACCATGAGGAGATCTGGGACTTCCTGTCACGGCGTCTCCGTCGCAAGGGATATGACGTGGTCGTCGCGAATGACGGCCGCTCCGGCGTTGACGCTGTTCGTGCCAATCGCCCGGACTTGATCCTGATGGACGTCAACCTGCCCGTGCTCGATGGCTATTCAGCGGTTCGTGAATTGCGTGCCGACGAGGCGACACGCGAGATCCCGGTCATCGCATTGACCGCGCACGCCATGACCGGTGATCGCGAGAAGGCGATCGCGGCGGGATGTACCGACTATCACCCCAAACCGATAGACTTTTCCAGGCTGCTCGAACAGATCGAGACGGCGCTCGCATCAATGGCCGATGCCGGGTGACCATTCGCCTCGACGACAGTGTAGACGGCGTCGCGAACCCCGACTGGGTTCTGCACGCCGCGCGCCGTGGCGGATCGGTCGGCAGCGGACGCAACGTGAAAGCGGGCGAACCCGATCACGCCTCCCTTCGCAGGGCCGTGCTGGACCAGGTTTTGGCGGTCAAGATACTGGACGCGCATCTGCGCAATCGCATTCAATTGATGCAGAGCGACCCAACGGATCTGTCTGGCGTGTCCCCCACGGAGGCGGCGTTGCTGATCCGGGGGATGGCCGCTGCGGGGCATGCCGATGGCGGGCTGCAGCAGGCCGAACGTGCGCGTCTGGTGATATATGCCAGGACCGCGCCGCTCACGGAGGATGCCCGGTGCGATATACTAGCGGAGATCGAGCGTCCCCCGTCGATCGAAAGCCTTGTCCGGCAGGTCGAAACGCCGCGCATAGCCGAGCGTTTCTATGCCGTATCGATCGCCGTTATCGGGCGTGAGTCCGCTGTGTCCCGCGCCTATCTTGCCTATCTGGCGATCAGGCTCGACCTGTCGAACGATATTATCCTGCGCCTCAATCGCGAGAATGATTCCCGTCGCTGACCTCCCGACGGCTGTATCGGCTGAGGTCGGCGAGACCATCGCGGACGGTGCCACTGTCGATCAGCAGCTTGCGGGAGATGTCCCCCAGCGTGAGCCAGCCGACGGTCTTGCCGTCGGAGTCCCGCACCAGCAGCCGGCGGACATGGTATCCCGCCATCAGGTCGAGCGCCGCCTCCACGTCTTCGTCCGGATCGCAGGTATGGACGTGCTCCGTCATCGCCTCGGTTACCAGCGTGGTCGCCGGGTCCTTGCCCGTAGAGCAGACCCTGAAAAGAACGTCCCGGGTCGTGATGACCCCCAATGGAGCGTCCGTGCTTCCCACCGGCAGCGCACCGACGTCGATTTCCCCCATCAGTACGGCAGCAGCCTGGATCGTGTCGTTCTTTCCGATGAACTCGACGTCTCGGCTCATCAGTTCGGCTACTTTCATACCTGTCGAATCCTTCTTGGTTCAGAGGGAAGCGTTCACGGTCGCGCAAGTTCCATACGCTGCGGCGTGACGGTCAGTTCGGATGAATGCCCTCCGGATCGCGTCGAAGCCGGCCATTGCTTGGGGTTCACTGGATCGCCGAGGCGGGTGTCGAGGGCGACTATGTCGATGGGCCTCGTTCGCGTGACGTCGAAGGAAAACGGAGATCGCGCTGAGGCACCGGCATGGTAACGCCGTGTTCCTTGAACAGATCCCAGATGCGGAAGAACACGTCGCTCGTGACGTTCCCAACCCCCGCCTCGGGGCTGTCGATCCAGATCCGCAGGTCGAACTCGACACCATTGTCGCCGAATTCCTTGATCCAGCAGACAGGGGCGGGTTCGGTCAGCACACGTGGCGAGACGGACGCGGCCTCGACCGCGAGCCGCTGCGCAAGTCGCAGATCGCAATCGAACGACACCCGAAACCCGACATGAACCCTGACGTCCCGGCTCGAGAACGACCAGTTTTCGACTTCGTCGGTCATCAGCCGTTCGTTCGGGATCAGATGTTCCTTGCCATCGCGGGTCAGGACAGAGACTGCACGAACGCCGATCTTGTTGACCCAGCCGAAAGTATCGCCGACCGCGATGACGTCGCCGGGCTTGATCGATCGGTCGAGCAACAGGATGAGGCCGGCGATCAGATTGCCGAGTGTCTTCTGCAGGCCGAAACCGATCGCAAGCCCGAACGCGCCAGAGAACACGGCGAGCGCCGTGAGATCGATGCCGAGAAGATCAATACCAACGAAAATCGCGACGGTGACGACCGCAATCTGAGCGAGTTTCTGGAACAGCACGCGTTGCGCCGCGTCAAGCAGTCGAGCCTGCCCGATCCAGCGCAGGATCAGCCCGAGCAGTGCGCGCGCGGCGAGGAACAGCAGGAGCGATAAGCCGACCGCGTTGACGATATCGAGCAGCGAAATACGCCGGGTGCCGACCCCCATGCTGGCGCGGTCCAGTCCCGCGATCAACGGAGCGAGGCCGCCCAGCCGACTTGCCAGCACGATGAGGAACAGGGCGGCGGCGATCAGTGACGCTGGTCGGCTGCGCAGGCCAAGCGCACGGCCGAACTCATAGGCCAGCATGGCTACTGCGATGCCGAGACTCGCAGCGAGGAGAAGGTCTGCACCGGGGTTTAGCCCCCGAAGGCCGAGAAATGCCGTCAGGACCAGCGCCATCACGCCAGCGCGAGTAATTGCCATGAGACGCGGCGCGATCACGTCGGCGTGACGTGGCGTCAGCGCCGGCAGGAGGTATCGGCAGGCAAGGCGCGCGGCAGCGATGCCCAGCAGCAACGCGGTGCCTAGGATTGCGACAGCCGCGATCAGGTCGTGAAACGGCACCGCCGTCCATTGGTCCAGATATGTCTGCCACCAGGCATCGCGTTCCAACCGGTTCTCCAATGCGAGCTCCTTGGTGTCGGTCGCTCGACAATCATCTCGACGCTCACGACGTCATGCACGTCCGGGAGCAGAACCTGTGTTAGCCAGACTTGGCGCCTTGGTCAGCCCTTGTCGTCGTGCGCATTCCCGCCGGGGCATTTTAGTCTTTTCAGGGCAGGGATCGCTGGTGAAACAGCGTGCAGAACGGGCGCTAAATAGCGGCAACCGGGATACTTTCGGAAACAGCTCTCGGTTCTCAATCACCATCTATTTTACGAAAGGCTGCAGCATCAGGCGACGTCCGCCAACGCCATGTCCCATCTCAATAATCAGATGGACAGCTTTCCGAATTATCGTTGGCATTTAGCGACCCGATGTGTGGAAAACCCGGTCGTAATCATCATCGTACGACAAACAGGTGATTCCGGACAGGACGCCAGACGCTGCGACTATCGAGGATCGTCGGGAACATACCGTTTTCCGACACCCCGACAATTTGTGATGTTCTCGCTTTGCCCCGAAGTTCTCGACTTTGCTCAATAGCCTTGTCGGAAAGGTTGTGTTTTGCGTCGCCCTTAAAGGGTGCCTGTCATTCCCATAACTCGGACGAGATGACTTCATTTCGAGAAAACGTCTTGAGAACGGTTTTTGGGAAAGCGGCTTTCATCGTGAGCAGTTCACTTGTCGCTGTTGGCCGCCGTTCCCATGCCGGGTTCCTTTTCGGGAAGGCGGAGCGGTGAAACCTAAACAATGCCCGCCTCCGACGGTCAATAATTCTGATCGGCTCCCGGATCGTTCAGCCTAGCTGTTTCTCGACGAGAGTGAGTGACGGTACGCCTATCAAAGGTGCCAGCTTTTGTTGGATGGCAACGACGTTCGCGAGGGGGCGCCATTGGACAGACATGCGGCAGATAAGCCCATCGCCATCGATGCTCATATCATCAACACCGGTGACCTCGACGTCACCAACCCGGATGCGCAGGATGATTGCCGCCCTATTCTCATCGGCAATGATTGCAGTCGTTGTGAACTCGTCCACAGCAGACAGCAGCACGGCAAGCACCGCGTGGACCGCTTCGCGCCCGACGAACGGCTCCACTACGAATGGGCTGTAGAGCACGACGTCAGCGCTCAAGTGCTTCGTGAGTACGTCCGACCGCTTGTTATCCATAGCTTCCAAGAACGGGTTTACGTGACGCATGTCCATGACGTTATTCCTCCGATTCAGTGACGCATCGGATGTCGGCCCAATCCCAATGATCTTGTAGATACATCCCCGCACAGGCAGTGTTGACCGTATGTCCACACCCGCCCTGACTATGATCCAACTTCAATGCTTCGTCCGCGTCGTCGAAACCGGCACGTTCGCAGAGGCAGGGCGGCAACTTGGCATGTCGACATCAGGCATCTCGAAAACCATTGCGCGTCTGGAGATTTCTAGAGGCGTGCGGCTGCTAAATCGCTCAACGCACTCTCTTTCGCTAACTCCAGAGGGCGAACATCTGATTGGCTTGGCGCGTGACGCTGTGCGTAGTGTCGCGCAGATAGATCAGGCACTCACCGTTGCGGCGCGGGACGGCACCGCCGGGCGCGTTAGGTTAGGCGCGCCGACCGCCTTCTTGGCTGCGTGTATCGCTCCCTTGTTGCCAGCATTTCGCGCGGTCCATCCCGACATCGTGCTGGATCTGCGAGGCAGTGACGAGATGGTCGATCTCGCAGATGATGGCTTGGACTTAGTGCTTCGCTCGGGCTCGATTGACGGTATTCCGGGGCATCTTCAACAAACCCCTTTTACCTTCCCTTGGGTGACGTGCGCTTCACCAACGTACCTTTTGGGCCGGACGAAATTAGCTACCCCTGCCGACCTAACGGACCACGCGCTTATCGGCTTCCAAAACCAGCGCACTGGTTTGCTTGATCCGTGGCGCTTTAAGACAGCAGCTGAGAGGCAATCAGAGCGATGGTCGCCTGATCCGGCCATTATTGTCGACGATGCAAACGCCATTGTCGAAGCGGCTATTGCCGGGGCAGGCATCGCATGGGCGCCCCAGTGGTTGGTTGCGAACGCACTACGTTCCGGGAAGCTTGTTCCATTGCTCGAAGCTTGGTCATTCGAGCGGATGACGATGTCCATGGTCAGGAGGCGACACGGTCATAACCCCAAGCGGGTCGACAGCGTGATTGGGTTTTTCAAGGCGAACGCCCCGGCATTCGCTTGAGAGGTAAGGCATACTCGCTACTTTCGACCCCGGCCACCGACGCAACCGAGGCAATCGGAGGGGTTTCCGAAAGCCGCCCGTCCGCTTTCCTCCCATCCGGACATTCCCGAAACTTGATGCTGTTTCGGGAATATTGACCTCGCATCAACTAACTTGTACTGAACGGTACAACTTAGCGTACAGGTGCAATCATGCCTCGACCCCCACTGCCACCTTTCACCTCGGAAACAGCGGCGCAGAAAGCTCGCATGGCGGAGGACGCATGGAACAGCCGCAATCCGGAAAAGGTATCGCTGGCCTACACGCCCGACAGTGTTTGGCGGAACCGAGGCGAGTTTCTGGCAGGTCGGGAGGCGATCGTCACCTTCCTCACACGTAAATGGGCGAAGGAGCTCGACTATCGCCTCATCAAAGAAGTCTGGGCGTACGAGGGAAACCGGATCGCAGTACGGTTCGCGTACGAATGGCGCGACGACAACGGTAGCTGGTTTCGGTCCTACGGCAATGAGAATTGGGAGTTCGATGACGCCGGTCTGATGACTCGCCGCATCGCCTCGATCAACGACCGTCCGATCGCGGAAGGCGAGCGAAAGTTTCACTGGCCGCTCGGCCGTCGCCCGGACGATCATCCATCGCTTAGCGACCTCGACCTCTGAACGCGAAACGCGCCCTCACCGATCGGGCCAGTGCCGTTCCAGCACTGGCGGAGGCATTCCGCGAACACGGCTTCGAGGGGGCCAGCCTTGCGATCCTTTCGCAGGCTACCGGGTTGGGCAAAGGAAGCCTCTACAACTTCTTTCCCGGCGGCAAGGAGGAGATGATGGGTGCGGTTCTAGCCGACATAGACGACTGGTTCTGCGCGACGATCTTTGCTCCTCTTGAGCAGTCCCGCGATCCGGAAGCCGCGATCCGGTCCATGATCGGGGAGGTAACGGCCTACTTTCAATCCGGTGGGCGAGTGTGTCTCGTCGGTTGGGTCGGTCTGGGTTCTTCCGGGAACGCCTTCGCAAACAGGGTCAAAGGCTACTTCGCCCACTGGATTTCGGCGCTAGCCAGCTGTCTCGAAGCCGGCGACGTTCCGCCTTCGCAGGCTCAGCCACTCGCGGAGGAGACGGTTTGCGGTATCCAAGGCGCGATCATCCTATCGCGAGCTCTAGGGGAGGAGGCAGCCTTCGCGAGGATTGTAGGCCGCCACGAGGCAGCGCTGCTTGATGCGCTTGCCCGGCATAGCCGCTAGCCGATATCCATTCCTGCAAACGATGATGATTTGGGACAGGGCGGTCGTTCCCAGATTTCAGTAAGTGGGGACGTGCCGTCGCTCTCGCGCTTGCCCTATGTTTGTTGAACCGCAGAACGTCTGACCGGAGCGGATGCAACTACGAGTATCGAGTCCGGGATGGAGATCGCAGAGCCCACATCCCGGGCTAAGTGTGATCAGCGGCTCAAGCCGTTCATCTTAGCGAGCGTGTCGTCAAAGCGGTTTTCCGCTTCCGCGAACCGCTGAAAGCTGACGCGTTGGACGAGAATCTCGGGCGGGGTCGCCTCGGCTGCGAGGTCGGCGATCGACCCCTGCCCTGCGGTTGTCATATACTTCGGCGACATCGTAATCCGCGGGCTTACACCGCCCTATTCGACCAGATCGCGGCAGCAGCCGTGAAGGACGAG
>Ga0265798_10001281_pt1 | contig 39461 bp, 37 predicted proteins | sample P3T30metagenome_FD_192430 | JGI IMG/M metagenome (GOLD analysis project Ga0265798, IMG submission 192430) | Plant litter microbial communities from East Loma Ridge, Irvine, California - P3 T30 | ecosystem: Environmental > Terrestrial > Plant litter > Unclassified | place: USA: California...
AATCCTCCCAGCGGCATCGAATTGCCGTCGATGTGGGTGGCGACGATGACGCGCCGCGCCCGCGCCTGTGCGCCGCTCAGTTCGGTGTTGTAGCCATCCACCGCGCGCAGCACCAAAGTCGTCCCGTCTTCCACCTTCGCGCCCGCCCTGGCCAGCACGTCCAGCAGCAACGGGCCGCGCAGCAGGTGCGGTTTCGCGTCGTATTCCAGCGTGGGGCGGATGGTCTGCGGCGCCAGTTGCAGCAAGGCCGCGTAGTCAAAGGTCCAGGCCCTGGTAAAGCCGACCCCATGCTTGTGCAGCATCTGGTCCAGCGCCGGGTCGAGCGGACCGCGGTTGGCGTGCCCGATGGTGCCGCTGACGGTCAGCAGCACAGGACCGCGGCCGGGTGATCGGGCCGCATGGCCGGTAATCGGCATGGCGCCGGCGACAGCGGCGGCACCCAGGAACTGGCGTTTGTGCATGAGACAATACGAAGACGATGGAACCGCCATCATAGCCTTGAAGATTGTCTCAATGGACCTGTTTTCCGAAAACGCCGGCTTGCAGCCGATCCCGATCGAGGATGGCGAGCTGGCCATGCTGCCACAGATGCCGCTGCCGGCCGCCAGCAATGTGGTACTCGAACAACTCATCGCGACAACGCCATGGCGTGCCGACACCATCGTCGTCTATGGCAAGCGCTACCTGCAGCCGCGCCTGTCGGCCTGGTATGGCGAAGCCAGTTATACCTATTCCGGCCTGACGCTGGAGCCCTTGCCGATGACCCCGCTGCTGGCCCGGCTGCGTCTTGATGTCGAGCGCTGGACCGGGCACCGGTACAACAGCGTGCTGCTGAATTACTACCGCGACGGCGCCGACAGCATGGGCATGCACGCCGACGACGAACCGGAACTCGGACCGCTACCTGCGATCGCCTCGCTCAGCCTGGGCGCGACCCGCACCTTCATCCTGCGTCACAGGACCAGCAAACGCACGGTGAAAATCGACCTCACGGATGCCAGCCTGCTGCTGATGGCAGGATCCTTGCAGAAACACTGGTTGCACGGCATAAACAAGACTGTAAAACCGCTGGGACCACGACTCAATCTTACTTTTCGCTACATCATTTAAGTTTTGCTTAAGTTCTGGGAATGTCGTTCAAAATATAACTGAACAGTGAGTCATTAAGTTACAACTGATTACAGTTCTTACGTAATGACTACGGACTTAGCCGGGAGCCAGTGCTATCTTGACCACATCGCGATTCACTTCTTGAACTGCGAACCAGTCAAAGCAAAGGATTCCATAATGAAAAAGCTCGTCGTTGCACTGATCGCCAGCGCCGCCGCCATGTCGGCCGCACAAGCCCAGACCACCACCACCCCTGGCCACGCTTACCTAGGCGTGGGTGTCGCCAGCGCTGATCACGAAGACAGCCGCGGCTTCGAAGGCGATGGCTACAAAGCCTCCGGCAAGATCTTCGGCGGTTACGAATTCAACCAGAACTGGGGTGTCGAAGCCGGTTACACCGACTTCCGCAAATCCGACGTGAGCGGCACCGCCGGCCGCGGCGAAACCAAGGGCTATGGCTACTACGTCGCCGCCAAGGCCACCAAACCGATCAACGAGAAAGTCGGCGTGTACGGCAAGCTGGGCCTGCAGAACAGCCAGCGTGAACTGAGCACCGCCGGCCTGACCGTCAAGGATCACGCCACCGACGCCTACGGCGCAGTCGGCGTGCAGTACAACGTCAACGAACAGGTCGGCCTGGTCGCCGAGTACGAGCGCTACGGCAAGAGCAAGGACTTCGGCGCCAGCGCCAACGTCCTGACCGTGGGCGCACGCTACAGCTTCTGAGCTGCCAGCTGTCCCTGAGAACGAAAAGGAGCCTGCGGGCTCCTTTTTTCATGGGCGTACCGGCTGCCCGGATCAGCGCAGCACGTGCGAGCGCCTGGCCTCGGTGCGCATCCAGGGCGGCGGCGGCAAGGGCGCGTCGGGCGCATGAAAGCCGGACGCGACGAAGCGGTGCAGCGAGGACCACGGCCATTCGGCCGCATGCTGGCAAAAGCCGTGGCGCACCGGGTTGCCGTGCAGGTAGTCGATCAGGGCCGTGTATTCCTCGTCGTCATCGACCCGGTAGTCGCGGTAATGGCGCTCCCAGATCGCATCGCCGGCGCCCGTCACTTTCACGCCGGGCAGGCAGGATTTGTTCAGGGCTTTGGAAAAGGCGATCTTGACGGCGCGCCAGCGCGTGGCGCAATCGTGGTCGCCCGGCGGCAGGGTCCAGATTGTGTGCGCATGGTTCGGCAGCACGACCCAGGCATCGACGTGGAAGGGCTTGCGGCTGCGTGCCTGGCGCATGGCTTCGCCAAAGGCCGAGAAATGATCGGTCAGCAAGGAACTGTTGCGGTCCAACAGTCGCACCGTGAAGAAGAACGTACCGCCGGCAACGCGGTTATCGCGGTAATGTGTCATGAACCCAGTCTGCCAAGCGGCGGTGGCACTCCATATCGATCTGGCGCAAACGGGCGCTGGCTTGAACAACCTCAACGATGAATGATTTTAACCACGATTTTTTAATAAGGTTGTTTCATTTCCGCGCGAAAATTCCCTATAAAAACAACAACCCCAACGGCCTGGAGAGGCGGTTGGGGTTGTCGGTGATGCAGCCGGCGCGCCGGCGTGGCGCGCGTATGACTTATGCGGACAGCGGCTTGTAGCGGATACGCTTCGGCTTGGCGCCTTCTTCGCCCAGGCGCTTTTTCTTGTCGGCTTCGTATTCCTGGTAGTTACCGTCGAAGAAGGTGACTTGCGAGTTGCCTTCGAAGGCCAGGATGTGCGTCGCGATGCGGTCCAGGAACCAGCGATCGTGCGAAATCACCATCACGCTGCCGGCGAATTCCAGCAGCGCGTCTTCCAGGGCGCGCAGGGTTTCCACGTCCAGGTCGTTCGACGGTTCGTCCAGCAGCAGGACGTTGCCGCCTTGCAGCAGCGTTTTCGCCAGGTGCAGGCGGCCGCGTTCGCCGCCGGACAGGTTGCCGACCACCTTCTGCTGGTCGCCGCCCTTGAAATTGAAGCGGCCGAGATAGGCACGCGACGGCATTTCGAAGCGGCCGACGGACAGCATGTCGGCGCCGCCCGTCACATCCTCGAATACGGTCTTGCTGTTGGCCAGGTCTTCGCGGGTCTGGCCGACCAGCGACACGCGTGCGGTCTGGCCGATCTTGACTTCGCCGCTGTCCGGCTGCTCGAGGCCGGCGATCATCTTGAACAGGGTCGATTTACCGGCACCGTTCGGGCCGATGATGCCGACGATCGCGCCCGGCGGAATCGTGAACGAGACATTGTCGATCAAGAGGCGGTCACCGAAAGCCTTGCTGACGTTCTTGAATTCGATGACTTCGTTACCCAGGCGTTCCGCGACCGGAATGAAGATCTCCTGCGTCTCGTTACGCTTCTGGTATTCGTATTCGCTCAGCTCGTTGAAGCGGGCCAGGCGCGCCTTCGACTTGGCTTGCCGTGCCTTGGGATTCTGGCGTGCCCATTCCAGCTCTTTCGCCAGCGCTTTCTGGCGCGCCGATTCGGTTGCTTCTTCCTGTTTCAGGCGCGCCTGCTTCTGGTCCAGCCAGGACGAGTAATTGCCCTTCCACGGGATGCCCGAACCGCGGTCCAGTTCCAGGATCCATTCGGCGGCGTTGTCGAGGAAGTAGCGGTCGTGGGTGATGCCGACCACGGTGCCCGGGAAGCGCAGCAGGAACTGTTCCAGCCACTCGACCGATTCGGCGTCCAGGTGGTTGGTCGGCTCGTCCAGCAGCAGCATGTCGGGTTTGCTCAGCAGCAGTTTACAGAGCGCCACGCGGCGCTTTTCACCACCCGAGAGCACGCCGACCTTGGCATCCCACGGCGGCAGGCGCAGCGCGTCGGCGGCCATTTCCAGCTGCAGGTTCAGGTTGCCGCCGTCGGCCGCGGCGATGATCGATTCCAGGCGTTCCTGCTCCTTGGCCAGCGCGTCGAAATCGGCGTCTTCTTCGGCATAGGCGGCGTACACGGCTTCCAGCTTGGCCTGCGCTTCGAAGGCTTCGCCGAGGCCGGATTCGACTTCCTGGCGCACCGTCTTTTCCGGATCCAGCTGCGGTTCCTGCGGCAGGTAGCCGATGTTCAGGCCCGGCATCGGGCGCGCTTCGCCCTGGATGTCGGTGTCGATGCCGGCCATGATCTTCAGCAAGGTCGACTTACCGGAGCCGTTCAGGCCCAGCACGCCGATCTTTGCGCCCGGGAAGAAGGACAGGGAAATGTCCTTCAGAATTTGGCGTTTCGGTGGGACGATCTTGCCCACGCGGTTCATGGTGTAGACGTAATTGGCCATGTGATGAGTGATTCGATTGGAAATAAGGACGACAGGATACTGTAAAAATTCGGGGTCAGAGCACAACTTTTACGTTATGCCAAACCGGGGTCAGCGCCCAAAATTTGGAAATACCCAAACGGACATTGCTCAAAAAAGAGCTCTGACCCCGATTTGTGATCAGGCCTGTGCTGTGGCAGGCCGGCGCAGCAGGCCTTCCGCCGCGAACAGCGCCAGCGCGGTCCAGATCAGCGCGAAGCCGACCAGACGATCCGGCGTGAACGCTTCATGGAACAGCCAGACGCCGAGCAGGAATTGCAGCGTCGGCGACAGGTATTGCAGCAGCCCCAGCACGGACAGCGGGATCTTTCTCGCGCCCGAGGCGAACAGCAGCAGCGGCACCGCAGTGATCGGACCGGCCAGGGCCAGCAGCACGCGGGTGCTGTCGTACGGCGTGTTGATAAAGGCGTTCTGACCATGTACGGTCAGCCAGATCACGTAGCCGGCCGCCAGCGGGAACAGCACCATGGTCTCGAACGACAGGCCTTCCAATGCGCCCAGCGCCGCGGTCTTGCGCAGCAGGCCGTAGCCGCCGAAGGAGGCCGCCAGCGCCAGCGCGATCCAGGGCACGGTGCCGGCCTGCCAGGTCAGCCAGGCCACGCCCAGGGCCGCCACGCCGATCGCCATCCATTGGGTGCGGCGCAGGCGTTCCTTCAGCAGCAGGTAGCCGAACATGATGTTGACCAGGGGATTGATGAAATAGCCCAGGCTGGCCTCGATCACGTGGCCATTGTTGACGGCCCAGATATAGATCAGCCAGTTAATGCTGAGCAGCAGCGCCGAGGCAATAAAACTGCCCAGCACGCGCGGCTGGCGCACCGTGGACAACCAGGCCCACTGGCGGCGCAGCACCAGCACGATCAGCAGGAACAGCAGCGACCACAGCATCCGGTGCGCCAGGATCTGCAGCGGCGGCACGTCGTCGATGGCGTGGAAATAAATCGGGAACAGGCCCCAGCTCAGGAAGGCGAGGGCGGCGGACAGGATACCGGTGCGCATGATGGTTGGATGGACGAGGGGCCGTCATTATCCCCGAAGCCGTCAATACCTGCTGGCGGCTTGCTTTTTTCCTATCGGTGCATGCGAATGCCGTCTTGCACGAAACTTTGAGAAAATAGCACGCTCGCTGGAAGCTCAGCTTGTCTTTCCTTGTCAATTATTCTATCGTGCAACGCACCAGAACAACCAAGGTGAAAACTTGACGTCGCAACACAAGAAAAGCAGCCTGGCGGCGCTGACCCTGGCGGCCGTCGGCATCGTCTATGGCGACATCGGCACCAGCCCGCTGTACACGCTGAAAACCATCTTCGACCCGACCCATGGCCTGGCGCTGAGCATTCCCAACCTGCTCGGCATCGTGTCGCTGATCTTCTGGGGCCTGACGATGATCGTCTCGCTCAAGTACGTGACCCTGGTGTTGCGTGCCGACAACCGCGGCGAGGGCGGCATCATGGCGCTGATGGCGCTGGCGCTGAATTCCGTCACGCGCCATTCGCGCTGGCATTACGTGCTGATGGTGATCGGCGTGTTCGGCGCCACCATGTTCTACGGCGACAGCGTGATCACGCCGGCGATTTCCGTGCTGGGCGCGATCGAGGGCCTGGAAGTGGCCACGCCCGGCCTGGAAAAATACGTGGTGCCGCTGACCATCGTCGTGCTGGTGGCCCTGTATAGCGTGCAGCGCCACGGCACCGCCGGCATCGGCCGCTTCTTCGGGCCGGTCATGATCGTCTGGTTCGCCGCGCTGGCGGTGATGGGCGTCATCAACATCGTGCAGGCGCCGGTCATCCTGCACGCGCTGAACCCGCTGCACGCCTTCGAATTCATGCTGCGCGAACGCATGATCGCCTTTGTCGCGCTGGGCGCCGTGGTGCTGGCCTTCACCGGCGCCGAGGCGCTGTACGCGGACATGGGCCACTTCGGCAAGAAGCCGATCCGCTTCGCCTGGTTCATGGTCGTGTTTCCGGCGCTGGCGCTGAACTACCTGGGCCAGGGCGGCCTCCTGATCACGCATCCGGAAACCATCGACAATCCCTTCTTCCACCAGCTGGGCAGCTGGAGCGTGCTGCCGCTGGTGCTGCTGTCGACGATGGCCACCGTGATCGCCTCGCAGGCCACGATTTCCGGCACCTTCTCGATGACCAAGCAGGCCATCGCGCTGGGCCTGCTGCCGCGCGTGCGCGTGATGCACACCTCGGAGAGCGAGATCGGCCAGATCTACATCCCGGCCGTGAACTGGCTGCAGTTGATGGTGGTCCTGATCGCGGTGGTCGGCTTCGGCTCGTCCGATAAACTGGCCGGCGCCTACGGCATCGCCGTGACGGCCACCATGTTCGCCACCACCATCCTCACCTTCTTCGTGATCCGCTACCGCTGGCACCTGCCGCTGTGGCTGTGCATCGGCGCCACCGGCTTCTTCATGGTCATGGACGTGATGCTGTTCTCGGCCAGCACCCTGAAACTGCTGCACGGCGGCTGGTTCCCGCTGCTGCTGGGCGCGATCCTGCTGACCCTCATGCTGACCTGGAAGCGCGGGCGCGAGCTGGTGTTCGAGAACCTGGAAAAGCACGCGATCCCGCTCGAGGACTTCCTGCAATCGCTGTTCGTGGCGCCGCCGGCGCGGGTGGCCGGTACCGCCATCTTCCTGCGCGGCGAGACCGACGGCGTGCCGCACGCGCTGCTGCACAACCTGCTGCACAACAAGGTGCTGCACGAGCGCGTGATCTTCCTGACGGTGCGCATCCGCGAGGAACCCTATGTGCCGGCCCAGGAACAGGTCGAGGTGGTGGCGCTGGGCCACAACTGCTTCCAGCTGAACGTGAGCTACGGCTTCAAGGACGAAGCCGACATCCCCGACATCCTGCGCCTGTGCGAGCAGAAGGGTGTCACGTTCGAGATGATGGAAACCTCGTTCTTCATCGCGCGCCAGACCGTGATCTCGGTGCCGGGCCAAGGCATGATGCCGTGGCGCGAACACCTGTACGTGGCAATGCAGCGCAATGCGCGCACGGCCGCCGACTACTACCAGATTCCGGCCAACCGCGTGATCGAATTGGGGACACAGGTCGAAATCTGACGCATTCATGCAAAACGCTTACAAACGCATACATGTGTAAAGGCAGACCGGGGTTAAGGTAGAGGTTTCTTTAGTTAAACTTTTCTCTACCTCTTACACCAAGGTCACCATGAAACTGAAGTTGCCCCTCGTCGCCGCCTTCGTCGCCGTCCTGAGCCTCACCGCCTGCGGCGGCGGCGGTGACGATTCCTCCGGTGGCGTCGTCGTCGCCAACCCGGCCGCCTTCACCAAGACCGACGTCACGCTCGGCACCGGTACCGAAGCCGTCACCGGCAAGACCGCCACCGTCACCTACACCGGCTGGTTCTACAGCACCACCGCCACCGGCAACAAGGGCACCCAGTTCGACGCCGGCACGATCGCGGTCAAGCTCGGCAGCAACCAGGTCATCACCGGCTTCGAACAGGGCATCCTGGGCATGAAGGTGGGCGGCAAGCGCACCGTCCTGATCCCCTCGAGCATGGCGTATGGCAGCAGCGGTTCCGGAACGATCCCGGCGAATGCCGGCCTGGTGTTCGACATCACGCTCACCGCGGTCCAGTAAGCGTCTGCGGCAGGCATTACAAAGCCCATACAAAGTTCAAACAGACGGCAATCAGGGCGCTTGCTAAGGTAGGCGCCATGAAACCGTCCCTCTTCTGCGCCGCTTTCCTCGTCGCCTGCCTGGGCTTGAGCGCCTGCGGCGGCGGCGCCGATGCCGAGGTGGCGATGCCGGTCGTGGCCGTCGCCAGCCCGGCGCGGCTGGCCTTCGACGACACGGTGGCCGGCAGCGGCGCCGAGGCGCTGGCCGGCAGCCGCGTGCAGGTGAGCTACACCGCCTGGCTGTACGATGCCGCGGCGCCCGGTTTCAAGGGCGCCCGCTTCGACGCCTCCGCACCGGATAAACCTTTTACTTTTGTCGTCGGCGCCCAGGGCACGCCCGACGCCGCGATCGCCGGCATCAGCCAGGGCGTGCAGGGCATGCGCACCGGCGGCAAGCGCACGATCCTGATCCCCAGCAGCCTGGCCTACGGCACCAGCGGCTACCTGCCGCTGATCCCGGGGAATGCCGGGCTGGTGTTCGAGGTCGAACTGCTCAAGGTGTGCGCCGGCGCCAGCTGTTGATGCGCTACTCGCGCAGCGCCAGCGCCGGCCGGATGCGCAGCGCCGCCAGCGTGTGGCGCAGCGTCGAGCCCAGCGCCACCAGGCAGGCCACCGCCAATGCGCCGGCCAGGGTCCAGGCGCCGACCGGCGCCCGTTCCATGAAGCCGCCCAGGTAGCGCTGCACCGCGATCCAGCCGAGCGGCAGCCCGACCAGCGCGCCGGCGCCGACCAGCAGCGCGAATTCGCGCAGCACCAGGCGCCCGACCGCGCCCTTGCCGGCCCCGTACAGTTTTCTCAGCACGATTTCCCGTTCGCGCCGCTGCACGCTGTAGGCGGCCAGCACGTAGATGCCGAAGGCGGCCAGCGCGGTCGCGATCACGCTGGAAGCGGCCAGCAGCTTGGCCAGGCGCAGGTCCTCGGCATAGAACTCGTCGACCAGGAAACGCTCCATGCGCAGCACGTTCAGCGTCTCGTTGGGGAAGTGGCGCGGCCAGATCGCTTCGATTGCATGCCGGGTCGCTTCCGGATCGCGGCTGCGCACCAGGAATACCCGGCCGTAGTCGCCCAGGTAGTAGACGCTCGGCTGCGCACCCTCGCGCGCCGAGCGGTGGCGGATGTCGGGCGCCACGCCGACCACCTGCATCGCGCGCTTGCCCGCCGTATCGCTGACGATCCTGCCGACCGCCTCCTGCGGCGTGGCGAAACCGAGCCGGTGCGCCGCGGCGGCATTGATGACGACGCGGTCGGCGTCCTGCGGCTTGTCCCTGGCCGGGTCGTACAGGCGGCCGGCCAGCGGCTGCAGGCCGAGCGCCTGGAAGAATTCGGGATTGACGCTGTACAGGTTGAGGTCGATCGTGGCGCCGCCTTCGCGGTGCAGCGAGGTGATGTTGTTGGTGAAGGTGATCGCATTGCTCGACGCCCCGACCGCCGTCACGCCCGGCAGGCGCGCCACCTCGTCGCGCAGGGCGCGCGTGCGGGCGTCGCCCAGGCCGTTGTTGCTCATGAAGGTCACCAGCCGGCCGCTGTCGAAGCCGGGATCGAGCGTGCTGGCGTACTGGGTCTGCCAGGCGACGGCCAGCGTGGTGCCGGTCAGGCCCATCGCGGTGGCGAACTGCAGGGCGGTCAGCGCACGGCGCAGCCACAGGCCACGCGCGCTCTCGCCGGCGCCGCGGCCGGCCAGCGCGCTGCCGGCGCGCACGCGCAGCGCCGACCAGGCCGGCCAGGCGCCGGCCGCGAGACCCAGCAGCACGCCGAGCAGCACGGCCGCCGCCAGCGCATCGAGGCTGAACATGCGGTCGAACTTGCGCTGCACCAGGTCGGAAAACACCGGCAGCAGCAGCCAGGCCAGCAGCAAGCCGATGCCGGTCGCGATCAGGCACACCAGCACCGATTCGGCCAGAAACTGGCGCGCCACCGCCGGCGCCGAGGCGCCCAGCACCTTGCGCACGGCGATCTCGCGCTGGCGCGCCAGCACCCGCACCGTGGCCAGGTTGACGTAGTTGGACGCCGCCAGCAGCAGGATCAGCACGGCGACGCCGGCAAGGCCGAGCACCAGCCGGCGTTCGCCGTGGATGGCCGAGTTGCCCTTCAAGTCGGGGTCGAGGTAGGCGTCCGCCAGCGGCGCCAGCCGGTATTCGATCAGGTCGCGCCCGCCGAGCGCCGCCACCTGGTCGCTCATGGTCTTGATGAAGGCCGACTGGCGCAGGCCGCGCCGCACGGCCTCCAGCACGGCGTCGGCATCGGCGCCGGGCCGCAGCTTGATGTAGACCCGGCCCGGCGTGCGGCCCCATTGGCCCATGAAGGCGCGGCGCCAGCCATCGGATTTCAGCTTGCTGCCGGTACCGGCCAGGAACTGGTAGGGCAGTGTGGTGGCGGCCGGCGGGTCGGCCAGCAGCGCGGCCACGACAAAGGTCTGCTTGTCGTGCTGCAGCGGCTGGCCGAGCACGTCCGTGCGGCCGAACAGCATCAGCGCCGCTTCCCGGGTCAGGGCCAGCGCGTCCGGCCGGGTGAGAGCGGCATGCAGGTCGCCGGCCAGCACCTCCGGCGCGAAGATCGTCATGAAGTCGGGGTCGACCAGGTTGCCCAGGACGTTCGCCGCCTTGTCGCCGGCACGCAGGTCGTAGCCGTCGTCCATGACGACGGTGCCGAGCAGCGGCTGGCCGCTCGCCAGGGCCGCATCGCGCGCACCCAGGCTGGCGCTCGGGGCCCATTCGTCGCCGAGCGCCGCCACGTGCCAAAATTCCATCAGACGGAACACGCGTTCGCGCTCGGGCACCTGCTCGTCGTAGGAAAACGAATGGCGCACGAAGCCGAGCAGCAGGAAGCAGACGGCGATGCCAACCGCCAGCCCGAGGATCACCACGGCGGAATAGGCCGGTTCCTTGGCCAGCAGACGCCAGCCGATGCGGAAATCACGCAGGTTCATGGTATCTCCTCAAGCTGCCTGCAGCGCGTCGACCACGATGCGCCCGTCGAGCAGGTGCAGGGTGCGCGAGGCTTGCGCCGCGTGCGCCGGCGAGTGGGTCACCATCACCACCGTCGTGCCGTCGGCGTTGATCTGGCGCAGGATACGCATCACTTCGTCGCCGTGCGCGGTGTCCAGGTTGCCGGTCGGTTCGTCGGCCAGCAGCATGGCGGGATTGGCCACCAGCGCGCGCGCGATCGCCACCCGCTGCTGCTGGCCGCCCGACAGCTGCGAAGGCCGATGCCCGGCGCGGTGCGCCACGCCCAGGCGTTCGAGCATGGCCTTGACCCTCTTCTTGCGCTCGGCCGCCGGCGTGCCCGTGTATTCCAGCGCCAGTTCGACGTTTTCATAGACGCTCAATTCCTCGATCAGGTTGAAACTCTGGAAGATGAAACCGACCGTGCCGCGGCGCAGCGCGTTCAATTTGGACTCGCTCCAGCCAGCCACGTTCTGGCCCTCGAACCAGTAGTCGCCGGAGCTCGGCACGTCGAGCAGGCCGAGCACGGACAGCAGCGTGGACTTGCCGCAGCCGGAGGGGCCGGTGATGGCCACGTATTCGCCGGCGGCGATTTCGAGGTCGATGCGGTCGAGGGCGGTGGTCTGGACTTCGCCCGCCTGGTGGATCTTGCTGACGCCGGAGAGTTTGAGCATGGGGGTTCCCTGTCTGGATACGTTCAATGTTGAGAGGATTGTGTTATTTGGTCAATTGCAGCCGTTCGGCCTTGCCGAAGGCCGCGTAGCTGGAGACGATCACCGCGTCGCCCGGCGCCAGGCCCGACAGCACCTCGACCTGGCTGTTGTTGCGGCGCCCGAGTTTCACGGGGCGCTTGTCGACGGTCTCGCCGCCCTCGGCCACCACGAACACCCAGGCGCCGCCGGTATCGTTGGCAAAGGCGCCGTTCGGCAGCAGCAGCGCCCGCACCGGCTCGCCCAGGGTCAGCTGGGCGTCCATGCCCTGGCCCGGACTGAGCACCGGCGGCTGGCCACCGGTGAACACCATCTCGGCGCTGAAGCGGCCTTCCTTGATCTGCGGGTAGACGGTGCTGACCCGGACCTCATATGTCTTGTCGTCCTGGCCCACGCGCCCATGGCGCCCAACCGCGATGCGGCTCAGATAAAACTCGTCGATCTGGGCGCTGAGCTTGAAGCGGTTCGGATCGTCGATGCGGCCGATGTGCTGGTCCGGGCGCACGGTCTCGCCCACCAGCAGGCGGAAGTCGGTCAGCACGCCGTCGGCGGGCGCCCGCACCGCCAGCGCCTCCACCGTGGCGCTGACCAGCTGCAGGCCGGATTGCAGGCCGTGCAAGGCGCCCTCCATCTGGTCCAGCGCGCGGCCGCGCACCTTTTCCTCGGTGTCGACGGCGCGCTTTTCCTCATCCAGCGCACGCTGTTGCTGCGCCAGCTTGTCGCTGGATTCCTCCAGCGCCACCGCGGAAATGAAACCCTGGGCCGCCAGCCGCGTGTTGCGCGCGTGCTGTTTTTGGGCCTGGCCCAATGCGAACTCGAGGTCGGACAGGCGGCGCTGGTGATCGGTGCGCACGGCCTCCTGCGTGACGCGCAGGTTGGCGGCGTTGAAGATCTGCTGCGAGTACTCGGTCTGGCGCGCCAGCAGCTCCAGGTTGCGCTGCGGGTTCGACAGCCGGAACAGCAGGTCGCCCTTGCTGACGGTCTGGCCGTCCTTCGCGAACACCTCTTCGACACGGCCCGATTCGACCGAGTCGAGGATGATGGAATTCAGGGGTTCGGCGCTGGCGCGCACCACGATGTCGTCGCGGTACACGCCGCTTTCCACGCGGGCGATGCGCACGTCGCGCGCCGCCACCTGCAGGCCGTGCGGCACCAGTTGCCAGAAGGCCCAGGCGGCCATGCCGACGGCGGCGCCGCCCAGGGCCAGGCGCAGCAGCAGGCGCCCGCGGCGCCTGGGTACGATCACGTCCATCGCGGCGCCGGTGACGGCGTGGGGAGGAATGGGTTCCATGGCTTCTTTCTGAACAGTCATGCCCGGACTGTTTGCAAGTGCCGTGCCATGGCGTTTTCGGCCGTGCCGGCGGCGTTTCGAAGGCCACCTGTCCGGATACGGACAGGTACACCTGTGCGCTCCCGGACAGGTGTCCGCAGGGCGGTCGCCGCGCCGGTTTTGCGCTGCTAGAATGGCAAGCCGACGCATCCACCTGAGCTATCGATGGCCGATTCCACCGCCCGCATCCTGATCCTCGACGACGACGCCGATGTCGCCACCGCCGCCCGGATGCTGCTGCGCCGGCGCCACGGCGAGGTGGCCACGCTGGACGATCCGGCGCGCCTGGACGCGCAACTCGCCGGCGCAGTGCCGGACGTGGTCCTGCTCGACCTGAACTTCACCCCGGGGCGCATCGACGGCGCCGAGGGCCTGGCGGTGCTGGACCGCCTGCGCGCGCTGCCGCACCCGCCGGCCGTGATCGCGCTGACCGCCTACGCCGACGTGCCCCTGGCGGTCGAAGCCCTGAAGCGCGGCGCCGGCGACTTCATCACCAAGCCCTGGGACAATGCGAGGTTGATCGCCGCCGTCGATGCCGCGCTGGCGCGCCGCGCCGCCGTCCCGGTCATGCCCGGCCTGATGGGTGATTCAGCCGCCATGCGCGAAGTGAAGGCGATGATCGCGGGCGTGGCGCCGACCGGCGCCAACGTGATGGTGCTGGGCGAGAACGGCGTCGGCAAGGAACTGGTGGCGCGCGCCTTGCACCAGGCGTCCAGCCGCGCGCACGGGACCTTCCTCGCGGTCGACATGGGTACGCTGCCGGAAGCGACCTTCGAAAGTGAACTCTTCGGCCACCGCAAGGGCGCCTTCACCGATGCCAGGACGGAGCGCGCCGGGCGCTTCCAGGCCGCGCGCGGCGGCACCCTGTTCCTCGACGAGATCGGCAACGTGGCGCTGGCGTCCCAGGCCAAGCTGCTGACGGCGCTGGAGCGGCGCGAAGTCACGCCGCTGGGCGCCGACCGCCCCGAGGCGATCGACGTGCGCATCGTCAGCGCGACCAATCTGCTTGAGGCCAGCCTGTTCGACCCGGCCGTGTTCCGGCCCGATTTGCTGTTCCGCCTGAACACCATCGTGATCCGCGTACCGCCGCTGCGCGAACGGCGCGACGACGTGCCCGGCCTGCTGCACCATTACCTGTCGCTGTACGAAAGCCAGTACCAAAGGCCGGTGCGCGAACTGGCGCCGAACGCGCTAGAACGCCTGTGCGCCTGGTCCTGGCCGGGCAACGTGCGCGCGCTGCGCCACGCCTGCGAGCGCGCCGTGATCCTGGGGACGCAGGCCGACTACCGCTACGAGGATTTCGGATTGGCCGCGCCGCCGCCGCTCATGCAGCCGCCCATGCCGCCGCCCACGCAGCCGCTTGCCATGCAGCCGGCTGTCGAAACGCCGGCGCGCGCGGAGTTCAAGCTCGGCGCGCTGGAACGCGAGACCATCGCCGCCGCCCTCGACAAGGCGCAGGGCAACATCAGCCTGGCCGCGCGCATGCTCGGCCTGAGCCGCGCCGCCCTGTACCGCAAGCTGGGCAAGCATGGCATCTGAAGCGCGGCTCAAGATGGGCGTGCTCCTGGCCGTGGGCGGCATCGCGCTGCTCGCCTTTGGCGCCGGCGCACTGCAGGAATCGCCGCGCCTGCAGGTCTTGTGCGCCTTGAGCGCGCTGCCCCTGCTGCTGGCCCTGTGGCGCTGCCTGGCGCGGCTGGCCCGGCCGGCGCGTGCGCCGCTGGTCGAGGTGCGCATCGAAGCCGGTGTCGAGCAGCGCGCCCTGCTGGAGAACGCGCTGGCCTTCGAAGCGCGGCTGGAGCATGCGCCGATCGCGCTGTTCCGCATCGACGGCCTGGAGGGCGACGGCCAGGTCGCGCCGCTGAATGCGAATGCGAGAAAACTGGTGGCGCCGGGCCGCGCCAGCGATCCGGCCGCGCTGTACCGCCAGTTGTCGGCGCAGCCGGGCGAGCGGCGCACGCTGGTCCAGTTCGAGACCGAGCGCGGCACCGAGCGCGCGCTGGTGTCCTTGTCCGCGCTGACCCTGCACGGCCGGCACCAGCGCCTGGCCGCCTTGATGCCGGTGGAAAGCGAACTCGAAGCCGAGGCATTGAACGCCTGGCGCCAGCTGGTGCACGTGCTGACCCACGAGATCATGAATTCGCTGACGCCGGTCGCCTCGCTGTCGCGCACCGCCTACGACCTGCTCGACGAATTGCGCGACACCCTGCCGCTTGACGCCGGCGCCGACCTGGCCACCGCGCTGGACGCGATCAGCCGCCGCGCCGGCAGCCTGGTCGATTTCGTGGCCAGCTACCGCAGCCTGTCCAACCTGCCGCCGGCCCAGCCCGAGCGGGTGCGCCTGGCCGAGCTGTTCGGGCGCATCGATGCGTTGGTCGGACCGGGCTGGCGCGCGCGCGGCGGCGCGGTCGAATTCTCGGTGGAGCCGGCCTCGCTCGAACTGATGGTCGATCCGGGGCAGCTCGAGCAGGCCCTGATCAACCTGCTCAAGAACGCGTTCGAGGCCACCGCCGCCAAGCCCGGCGGCGCTGCGGGACGCGCCCGGGTCGCCGCGCGCCTGGTGCGCGGCGCGCGCCTGCGCATCGAGGTCGCCGACGATGGCCCCGGCGTGCCGGACGCGCTGGCCGCGCACATCTTCACGCCCTTCTTCACGACCAAAAAGCAGGGCGGCGGCATCGGGCTGGCGATGGTGCGCCAGCTGGTGCACGGCAACGGCGGCACCGTGCGCTATGCGCGGGCGCTGGGGCAGGGCGCGCGCTTCGTCATCACTTTCTGAGCAAATGTTCCTGTAAAACATTGCGCACATGCAGGCTGCATGCACGCTGATCTGGCGCAGACCGTGTCGCGGCGCTCAGCCGTATCGTGGATGGACTGATCATCGCCGGAGCCTGCCATGCCCTTGACCCGTCTTTTGCCTGCGCTCGTGCTGAGCTCGCTGTCCCTGCTGGCCGGCGCGCCGGCCCTTGCCGACCCCGTGTACACGCTCACTTTCCTGCCGGACGCTTTCACGGCAGCGGGCATCAACAACGGCGGCCAGGTCATCGGCACCTACGGGAACGCGGCGGCCATCCTCGACAGCGGCGGCATCACCAGCCTGGCCGCGGTCGCACCGGAAAGCTTCGGCCAGGCCATCAATGACGGCGGCACGGTGGCGGGGGCGTCGCTGGGCAACGCCTTCACCTATGGCGCCGGCGTGTTCACCCCGATCAGTCCGCTGTTGGGGGACAACTATCCGTATTCGAATTCCTTCGCCATCAACAACGGCGGCACGCTGGCCGGCACCGCCTATCCCTTCATCGGCGAAGCGTCGCGCGGTTTCGTGGTCGAGAACGGCAGCCTGCGCCTGATCCCGACCTTCGGCGGCGACTGGAGCGCGGCCGCCGCCATCAATGCCTCCGGCGCCGTGGCCGGCACCGCCACGCTGGCGGACAGTGACTTCATCAATCCGCAACGCCACGCCTTCGTCGACCATGGCGGCGCCATGCAGGACCTCGGCACGCTGGGCGGCACGCGCAGCGAAGCCTACGGCATCAACGATGGCGGCCTGGTGGCGGGCTGGTCGGAGCTGCAGGCCGATGCGGATGGCTTCTCGCTGATCCACCCCTTCCTGTACCGCGACGGCGCCATGCTCGACCTGGGCACGCTGGGCGGCGGCTCCGCCTATGCGCGCGCCATCAACAACCTGGGCTTGCTGGTGGGCGAATCCGAGATCGGCGGCGACGGCCCGGGCACCCATGGCTTCCTCTACCTGGACGGCATGCTGGTCGACCTGAACACGCTGGTCAGCGGCGCCGATGGCTGGGAGATTGCCGGCGCCTACGACATCAACGATGCCGGCCAGATCCTGGGCAGCGCCTGCCGCCTGGGCGAGTGCGTGGGCGTGCGCCTGGACCTGGTCCCGGCCGTACCGGAGCCGGCCGCCTGGGCCCTGCTGCTGGCCGGCCTGCCGCTCGCATTGCGGCGCCGCCGTCCTTGACGAAGTGCTATGCTAGGTTCGCCTGGCCGCGCCGGCCGTGGCGGATCCACCGGGAATTCGTCAGCCGCGTCGCGGCATCTTGACGACGAACCCGGAGAATGTAATGACAGTAACGGCCAAGGAAGCGGCGGAAGCACAGACCATTCACGACCTGACACCGCGCCAGCGGATCTTCGCCATCGTCGGCGCCTCGTCCGGTAACCTGGTCGAGTGGTTCGACTTTTATATCTACTCGTTCTGCGCGCTGTACTTTTCGTCGGCGTTCTTTCCCAAGGGCGATCCCACTACCCAGTTGCTGAACACCGCCGGCGTGTTCGCCGTCGGTTTCCTGATGCGCCCGGTCGGCGGCTGGCTGTTCGGCCGCATCGCCGACCGCTACGGCCGCCGCAACGCGATGATGATCTCGGTGCTCATGATGTGCGGCGGCTCCCTGATGATCGCGGCCCTGCCGACCTACGCCACGATCGGCACCGCGGCGCCGGTGCTGCTGGTGGTGGCGCGCCTGTTCCAGGGCCTGTCGGTGGGCGGCGAATACGGCACCAGCGCCACCTACATGAGCGAGGTGGCCGAGCCCGGCCGCAAGGGCTTCTATGCCTCGTTCCAGTACGTGACCCTGATCGGCGGCCAGCTGGCGGCGCTGCTGGTGCTGGGCATCCTGCAACGGATCCTGAGCCACGAGGAACTGGTGGCCTGGGGCTGGCGCATTCCCTTCGTGGTCGGTGCCTGCGCGGCGCTGGTGTCGCTGTACCTGCGCCGTTCGCTGCACGAGACCACCACCGCGTCCGAGCGCAAGAGCGAAGCGGCCGGCAGCGTGGCCTCGCTGTTGAAGCACCACCGCAGCGCCTTCATCACCGTGCTCGGCTTTACCGCGGGCGGCTCGCTGATCTTCTACGCCTTCACCACCTACATGCAGAAATACCTGGCCAACACGGTCGGCATGTCGCCCAAGACCGCGAGCGACGTGATGACCGTGTGCCTCTTGATCTACGCGCTCATGCAGCCGCTGTTCGGCGCGCTGTCGGACCGGATCGGGCGCAGGACCTCGATGATCGCCTTCGGCGCCCTGGCGGCCATCTTCACCGTGCCCATCATGACCACGCTGCGCGGCGCCAGCAGCCCGCTGATGGCGGGCGTCCTGATCACCTGCGCGCTGGCCATCGTCAGCCTGTACACCTCGATCGGCGGCCTGATCAAGGCCGAGATGTTCCCGGTCCAGGTGCGCGCGCTGGGCGTCGGCCTGTCGTACGCGGTGGCCAACGCCGTCTTCGGCGGCTCGGCCGAGTACGTGGCGCTGTGGTTCAAGAAGGCCGGCGTCGAACCGTATTTCTACTGGTACGTCAGCTTCATGTGCCTGCTGGCCTGCATCGTCGCGATCCGCATGCCGGATCCCACGAAATCAGGTCACCTGAAATGATCAGGCGGCGGTGGCCGCGCGGATCATATCGATGTGCATGATGCCGTCTTCATCATAGGGTGCGGAGACGGTCACGAAGCCGAAGCTGGCGTAGAAGCGCTCCAGGTGGGCCTGGGCGCCGATGCGGATCGCGTGGCCGGGGTGCAGCCGGTCCGCGCAGGCGATGCCCTGCGCGACCAGCTCGCGCCCCAGGCCGCTGCCGCGGGTGGCGGGGCTGGTGACCACGCGGCCGAGCGACATCTCCTCGTATTTCGCGCCCGGCGCCAGGCAGCGCAGGGTCGCCGCCAGTGCGCGCTTGCCATCCGCCGTGCGCCAGCCGAGCAGGTGGTGGGCATCCGGGTCCAGCCCGTCGATGTCCGGATACAGGCAAGTCTGTTCCAGCACGAACACCTGCTGGCGCAGTGCCAGCATTTCATACAGCTGCGCCGCCGTGAGGTCGGCGAAGCGGCTCCACTGCCATTCGATCATTGTCGCTTCCAAATCAGATAAATTGTTATGCAAAGGTTTCGAAACCTTCGAGCACGTTGACCACGTTGACGCCCAGTTCCGGCAGCGCCAGGCCGCCCTCGAACACGAAGACGGTGGGCAGGCCGAGCACGCCGATGCGTTCGCCGATGCGCAGGAAATCGGCGCTGGACAGATCGAACGCGGCTTGCGGATCGCCGCCGAAGGTGTTCGCACCGAGCGACACCACCAGCGCCTGCGGGCCGAAACCCGCCATCTTAAGGCAGGCCGTCTCCAGCGCCGCGAACCACTGGGCGGGCGCGGTGCCGCGCGCCAGCGGCAGGTTCATGTTGTAGCCGAGGCCCGCGCCGGTCCCGGTCTCGTCGGCGTGGCCGGCATAATACGGGTAGTCGGCGCGCGGGTCGGCGTGCAGCGAGATGAACAGCACGTCGTTGCGATGATAGAAAATGCCTTGGGTGCCGTTGCCGTGGTGGCCGTCGAGGTCGAGGATGGCGACGCGGGCCAGGCCATCGTCGAGCAGGTGCTGGGCCGCCAGCGCCGCGTTGTTGAGGAAGCAGCCGCCGCCGAAGCCGTCGGCGCCGGCATGGTGGCCGGGCGGGCGGGTCAGCGCGAAGCTGCCGTGCTCGCCCAGGCGCAGCGCGTGGGCCGCGTTCACCGCGCAATCGGCCCCGGTCTTGGCCGCGACCCAGGTGCCGGCCGTGATCGGGGTGGTGGTGTCGGCGGCGTGCAGGCCGAGGCGGGCGTCGAAGGTGTCCGGTTCGAGGTCGCGCCGCCCCTGCGGCGCCGGCCACATGTGCGGCAGGATGTCGCGCCCGGCATGGCGCGGGTCGAGCGCCAGCCAGGCGCTCCAGGCGCTGCGCAGGAAGTGCAGGTAGCGCGGCGTGTGCACCCGTTCCAGCGAGGCCAGCGACACGCCGTGCGGCGTGACGATCTGTCCCAGGCCGCGGCGGTCGAGCTCCGCCAGCACCAGGTCGACGCGCTCGGGCTTCTCGGAACACGGGGCCGGCTCGCCGCGCAGGCGCTCGAAGCGGGCGTGGTGCTGGGCGTGGTGTTCGTTGAAGAAGGTGAGCACGGTGTCCTCCTGATGGGTCTGGCCTGCGCACGATGCACGTCGCCCCCGGCCTGGGCGGCCCCCTTGGCAGGGGCCCAATTTCTGCCGGCGCTACCGAAATGCTAGCAAACTTGGACCCCTGCCTTCGCAGGGGCGACGTATCGGCCTTCGCAGGGGCGACGTATCGGCCTGCGCAGGGGCGACGGTTTTTGGGCTGACTCAGCTTCCGAAGCCGTGTGGCCTCGTCAGCCTTGATGGTTACTGCACAGTGTACTGCTGTTATACGCCGCCACGAACTCGTCGAAACTGCCGGTATCGGCCGCCTCGATCTTCGCCTGTTCTTCCAGCGAGGCCTTTGCGGTCTCGTCGAACAGCGCCACCTCGGCCGGCATCAGGGGTTCGGCGCGGAAGGCTGAAGCATGCAGCTGGCTCTGCTGCAGGCCGAATCTGGCGAAGGAACCGAGCGCACGGATGTCTTCCAGCACGCGCGCGGATGGGGTCTTGGCCGGGTCGGCGACCTTGGCTTTCTGGACCTCGAGCGCGCCGACGTGGACACCGGCGTAATTGTGTTCGCTGTCGAGCAGCTCGGCCAGCGGGCGGATGCGCTCCAGGAGTTCGGCGGCCCAGTCGGCCAGTGGGACCTCCTGGTCGTCGCGGGTCAGCGTCAGGCCCGGACGGCGGCCTTCCTTCACGGTGCGCGCGAAGTTGCGCGCGTGGACCTGCCCCTCCATCGCATTGATCAGGGGGCTTTCCTCGAGCGCGCAGAACAGCAGGAAGGCGTCCAGGAAGCGCCCGGTTTCCAGCGCGACGCCGGCGGGTTCGTAGGGATCGATGTCGAGGCAGCGCACTTCGATGTATTGCACGCCGCGGTTGCACAGCGCCTGCACCGGACGCTCGCCGGTACGGATCACGCGCTTCGGGCGGATCGTCGAGTAGTACTCGTTCTCGATCTGCAGGATGTTGGTCGACAGTTGCACCCACTCGCCATCCTTCTTGGTGCCGACTTCGGCGTAGGGCGGGTAGGGGCGGTTGACGGCATCCATCAGCGAGGTGACGTAGCTTTCCAGGCTGTTCTCGTGCGGGCGCAGGCCGGCCTGGGCGTCGTTCTGGTAACCCAGGTCGCTCATGCGCAGGCTGGTCGCGTAGGGCAGGTACAAGGTGTCGTCGGACAGCGTCTCGAGCTTGTGCTCGCGGCCGCGCAGGAAGCCTTTACCGAGCGCCGGCGACGCGCCGAACAGGTACATCAGGAGCCAGCTGTAGCGGCGGAAGTTGCGGATCATCGCGATGTAGCTCTCGGACTGGAAGTCGCGTAGCGCGTTGCGGCGTTCCTCGGGAATCCCTTCGTTCTCGGCCAGCAGCTTCCACAGCGCTTCCGGCAGCGAGTAGTTGTAGTGGATGCCGGCGATGCATTGCATCGATTTACCGTAGCGCAGGGCCAGGCCGCGGCGGTACACGTGCTTGAGCATGCCGATGTGGGAGGTGCCGTACCAGCCGATCTCGATCTCTTCTTCCGGCGGCAGGTCGCAGGGCATCGACTGGCTCCACAGCAGCTCGCCGTCCAGCTTGGTGTAGGCGTAGCGGTGGACCGCGTCCAGGCGGTGCAGGGCCAGGCCGATGTCGTGTTCGGCCGGCGTGATGAATTCGAGCAGGGCTTCCGCGTAGTCGGTGGTGATCTGCGCATGGGTCAGCGCGGCACCGAGTTGGACCGGGTGCGGGGTCCGCGCCAGGCGGCCCTGGCCATCGACGCGCAAGGTCTCGCGCTCGATGCCGCGCAGGCCCTGCAACAGCAGGCCGCGGTGGGCATCGTCGTCCAGCAGGGCCAGGCGGCGGGTCAGTTGGTTCGACACGGAATTTCCTTTCTTGTACTGTACTGCTTTGAAGGTGCAGAGAGTAACCGAAAACGCGCGAGCGCGCCGAAGCGGGCTCAATCTGACGATTGTATTAACGCGGCGTGACAGGGGTGTTTCCCGGCGGCGTCCCGAAGGTGTCCGCCGCTGCCGCCGCCGGCGCCGGTGGCGCGCCGTTTTCCGGGGGCACGGCCACCGGCACCGGCGGCGGCACGTTGCGTACCGCGATCCACTGTTCGAGGCGCTGCGTCAGCAGATCCAGCGGCAGCGCGCCGTTCTCCAGCACGGCATCGTGGAAGGCGCGTTCGTCGAAGCGCCCGCCCAGCGCCGTCTCCGCCTTGCGGCGCAGCGCGGCGATGCGCAGCTGGCCGATCTTGTAGCCCAGCACCTGGCCCGGCTGGGCGATCGCGCGGTCGACCTCGACCTCGTTGTCGGCCGGGGTGCCGGCGGTGTTCGCGTTCAGGTAGTCGAGCGCCTGCTGGCGCGTCCAGCCCTGGGCGTGGATGCCGGTGTCGACCACCAGGCGCGCCGCGCGCAGCAATTCGTCGGCCAGGCGCCCGAAGTCGGAAAACGGGTCGCGGAAGAACCCCATCTCGCCTCCCAAACCTTCCGCATACAGCGCCCAGCCTTCGCCGAAGGCCGGGTACCAGGCGTGGCGCCGGAACGCCGGCAGGTCAGGAATCGCCTGGGCGCGCGCCACCTGCAGGTGGTGGCCGGGCACGCCCTCATGCAGGGCGACGGTGTCGACTTCCCACATCGGGCGCGTGTTCAGGCGCGAGGTGTTGACGACCAGCGCCGCGGCCCGCTCGGGCGTCCCGGCTTCATAGGCGGCCGCGCCCTGGCCGCCCGCGCCCATGGCGGCCAGCGGTTTCACGGCCAGTTCGTCCGGCGGCACCACGCCGAACAGGGCCGGCAGGCGCGTGGTGGCGCGCGCGATCGTGCGCCGGTAGCGGCTCAGGAGGGCGTCGGCGTCGGTATAGAACAGGCGCGGATCGCTGCGCGCGAACCCGAAGAATTGTGCCAGGTTGCCGCTGAAACCGGTGCGCTTGACCAGCGGTCCCATCTCGTCGCGGATGCGCGCCACTTCCTTCAGGCCCAGCGCGTGGATCTCGGCCGGGGACATGGCGGTCGTGGTGGCGTGTTTCACCAGCAGCGCGTACCAGGGCGCGCCGCCCGGCAGGCTGGACGCGGCGACCGTGGCGCGCGCCGCCGGCAGGTAGTCCGCGCGGATGAAGTCCTCCAGTTTCTGCAGCGCCGGGGCCACGGCCTGCACGGCGGCGCCGCCGTCGGCCGCCAGTTTGGTGCGCGTTTCTTCGGGGATGGTGGCGGGCAGGCGCCGCAGCGGCGCGGACAGGTCGCCGTCGTTCAGGTGCTCGCGCAGCGCGCGCAGCTGGGCCGGCACGCCGGCCATGACCACCTTCGGCGCGGTCCAGCCGGTGCGCATGCCTTCGCGCAGCTGCTCGATGATGCCGTCGATGTGGCGCGGCAGCGCGTTCAGGCGGGCGATGTAGTTGCGGTAATCCTCTTCGGTGACATACGGCATCTGGGCCAGCAGGCGCGGGAAGCGGAACTGGAAGCCGTCCTGCGCGCTGATCGGCTGGACATCGAAGGGGGCGAAGGCGGCGATGGCCAGCTTGCGTTCCTGGTCGGCCACGAACATGTCGTACGAGAGACGGTCCTGGCCGCTCAATGGGGTGCCCGGTTGATTCACATCGAGCTGGCGCGCCAGGTCCAGCATGCGCCGCGCGTGGTCGATGGACGCGGTGCTGCCTGCCAACGAGCTGTCGGACAATTGCGCGTCGTAACGGTGGTCGCCGACGCCGGTGGCGAATTCGGGCTGGTGCTTCAGGCGCCACTGCCAGTCGCGCTCGAACAGGGCGCGTGCCTGCTCGACGGCGTTTGGCGCCGCCGGCTCGGCCGCGCGGGCAGCCAGCGGCATCAACAAGACAATGATTGCGCACAATCGGGTCGCGAACAAACGGCGCATCGGCGGCTCCGGGACGTGGGCAGACAATTGTAACAAACGCGGCGCAGACGCCGCGCCAGCCGCTGTAAAGGGCTGGCGGCGCTGAAAACGACCGGGGGAAACTATGAAGTTATGAAGTAAAACGCCCGCCGCTGACGCGCTCGATGCCGCCCAGGTCGCGCCAGCTCTGCACCTCGGCATACCCCTGCCGGGCCAGCAGTGCACGGACGGCCTCGGCCTGGTCGTAGCCGTGTTCCAGCAGCAGCCAGGCGCCGGGCAGCAGGTAATCTGGCGCCCCGGCGATGATGATGCGCAGCGCCGACAGGCCGTCGGCATGGTCGGTCAGCGCGCCGGCCGGTTCGAAGCGCAGGTCGCCCTGGGACAGGTGTTCGTCGCCGGCGGCGATGTAGGGGGGATTCGAGGCGATCAGGGCGAAGCGTTCGTCCGCCTGCAGGGCGCCGAACCAGTCGCTTTGCAGGAAGCGCACCGGCACGCCGTTGGCGGCGGCGTTGGCGCGCGCCACGGCCAGGGCGGCCTCGCTGAGGTCGAGCGCGGTGACCGTCGCATCCGGGCGGCTGTGTGCCACGGACACGGCGATCGCGCCGCTGCCGGTGCCCATGTCGAGTAGCCGGCCTTGGGCGGGCAGGCGCTCGATCGCCAGTTCGACGATGAGTTCGGTGTCCGGGCGCGGGATCAGGACGGCCTCGCTGACGGCGAAATCCAGGCCGAAGAATTCGCGCTTGCCGACGATGTAGGCGATCGGCTCGCCATCCAGGCGGCGCCGCACCAGTTGTTCCAGGCGCGCGGCTTCTTCCTCGCTCAGGGGGCGCTCGGCTTGCGTGATCAGCTGGATGCGCGACAGGCCGGTCGCATGGCACAGCAGGATGCGGTTCTCGAGCGGATCGAGGGGCAGCGCGGCCTGGACCGCGCCGACGCTGGCGCCGGGGGCGACGGGCATCAGCGGGCGCGGCGCAGCAGCACCGACAGCAGGACCAGCGCCAGCAGCACGAACCAGAGCGCCGACCATTGCGGCACGCTCAGGCCGAGCACGGTGTCCTGCACCGCTTCGCACAGGCCGTCGGCCTGGAACACGGAAGGCAGCAGGGTCGCCGTCGGGATCTTGTTCAGCACGGTGGTCATCGGGTCGATGCCGCAGGAAAAGCCGGGATGGGCGATCACGTACAAGTGCTTGCCGGCCACGCCCAGGCCGCCGAGGGCGGACAACAGGGCCAGCCCGCTCCAGAGCTTGATCTTGCCGGCAAAAGCGCCGATCAGGCTGCAAATGCCGACGCCCAGGAACAGGTAGCGCTGGATGATGCACAGCGGGCAAGGCAGCATGTCCTTGACGTGCTGCAGGTAGAGGGCGGCGCCGACCAGGGCGAAGCTGACGACGGCGGTGACGAGCAGGATGTTGCGGGACGTGGGCATGCTGGAGCGTTCCTGAGTAAAGGTGTCAACCTTGCGATTTTCTCACATTGATGTCGATCAGTCGCCCAGCGCCGCCAGCAGCTCGGCCTGGTGCTCGGCCGACAGTGCGTTCGTCAGCTCGGTCAGGTCGCCATCCATGATCATGTCCAGTTTATATAGCGTCAGGTTGATGCGGTGGTCGGTCAGGCGCCCCTGCGGGAAATTGTAGGTGCGGATGCGCTCGCTGCGGTCGCCGGAGCCGATCAGGCTTTTGCGGGTCGCCGCCTCCTCCCTCTGCTGCTCGCGCAGTTGCACGTCCTTGATGCGCGCCGCCAGGACCTTCATCGCCTGCGCCTTGTTCTTGTGCTGGCTGCGGTCGTCCTGGCATTCGACCACGATGCCGGTCGGCAGGTGGGTGATGCGCACCGCCGAGTCGGTCTTGTTGATGTGCTGGCCGCCGGCGCCGCTGGCGCGGTAGGTGTCGATGCGCAAATCGGCCGGATTGATGTTGACGTCCTCGACCTCGTCCGCTTCCGGCATCACCGCCACGGTGCAGGCCGAGGTGTGGATGCGGCCCTGGGTCTCGGTGGCCGGCACGCGCTGCACGCGGTGGCCGCCGGATTCGAACTTCAGCCGCGAGTAGACGCCGTTGCCGATGATGCGCGCGATGACTTCGCGGTAGCCGCCCAGGTCCGAGGCCGACTCCGACACGATCTCCACCTGCCAGCGGTTGCGCTCCGCATACCGGATGTACATGCGCAGCAGGTCGCCTGCGAACAGCGCCGATTCGTCGCCGCCGGTGCCGGCGCGGATCTCGAGGAAGATGTTGCGTTCGTCGTTCTCGTCCTTTGGCAGCAGCATCGTCTGCAGCTCCAGGTCCAGCTGGCTTAGACGCGCCCTGGCGGCCTCGATCTCGTCCTGGGCGAACTCTTTCATGTCCGGGTCCGCCAGCATCTCCTGCGCCGCCGCGATGTCGCCCAGCGCCGTCTGGTACTGGTGGTAGACGGCCACCAGCGGACCCAGTTCGGCGTGCTCGCGGTTCATCTTCCTGAAATTGTCCATGTTGGCGGTGGCGTCTTGGGACATCAGGAGTTCGTCCAGCTCGACGAGGCGGTTGGCCAGTTGGTCCAGCTTGGCCAGCATGGATGGTTTCATAGTATGCGCAATCGAAAAATCAGGGACAGATGAGCCGCAGGAACGGCCGGGGCGGGCGCAGCCGGGCCGGCTGCGCGGGCAAAAGAAGCGGGCGCTAACGGTGGCCGCGGAACAGCTGGGGCAGCAGGCTGGCCAGGCGCGCGCGTTCGTCGCCCTGGGCACGGTGCAGCGCCTGTTGCGGGCCGTGCAGGAATTTCGCGGTCAGGCCTTTCGACAAGGCTTCCAGCACGACTTCGATGTCCTCGCCCCTGGCCAGCAGTTTGCGGGCGCGTTCGAGTTCGGCCTGGCGCAGCAGTTCGCTGGATTCGTGCAGGTCGCGGATCACCGGCACCACGGCGCGGTCGCCGATCCAGTGCATGAAGGATTGCACACGGGTGTCGATGATGGCTTCGGCCTGGGCCACGGCGGCTTGCCGGTTTTCCACGCCGCTGCGCACGACTTCGGCCAGGTCGTCGACGGTGTACAGGAACACGTCGTTCAGCTTGCCGACCTCGGGTTCGATGTCGCGCGGCACCGCCAGGTCGACCATGAACATCGGACGGTGGCGGCGCGCCTTGATGGCGCGTTCGACCAGGCCCTTGCCGATCAGCGGCAGGGTCGATGCCGTGGACGAGATCACGATGTCGAATTGCGGCAGCAGGTCAGGCAGGTCGGCCAGGCGGATCGCACGGCCCGAGAAGCGCTTGGCCAGGGTCTCGCCGCGGGCCAATGTGCGGTTGGCGATGGTGATCGATTTCGGGTTGTGGGCCGCGAAGTGGGTGGCGCACAGCTCGATCATTTCGCCGGCGCCGATGAACAGCACGTTCTGTTCGCTGACGGAATCGAAGATGCGTTCCGACAGGCGCACCGCGGCGGCCGCCATCGAGACGCTGTGGGCGCCGATCTCGGTGGTGCTGCGCACTTCCTTCGCCACCGCGAAGCTGCGCTGGAACAGCTGGTGCAGGTAGGTGCCGAGGCCGCCGGCTTCGTCGGCCAGGCGCACCGCGTCCTTCATCTGGCCCAGGATCTGCGCTTCGCCGAGGACCATCGAATCGAGGCCGGAGGCGACGCGGAAGGCGTGGCGCACCGCGTCATGCTGGGGCAGCATGTACAGGTGCGGACGCAGTTCGGAAAAATTCAGCTGGTGGTAGTCGGCCAGGAAGCGTGCCGACGCGTCGAGCGGGTCGGGGGCGTCGCTGGCGGCATACATCTCGGTGCGGTTGCAGGTGGAGAGCAGGGCCGCTTCATCCTCGCCGCGCGTATTGAAACGGGAAAACCAGCCGCGCGCCGCCCGCACCGCTTCGCCCAGCTGCTCAGGCGCCAGCGCCAGTTGCTCGCGCAGCGAGACTGGGGCGGTGGTGTGGTTCAGGCCTACGGCAAGCAGTTGCATGGGTGATCAAAAATTGGGCAACACCGTCATTATACCCTGATGCTCTCAGGGTTTCACGGCGAGCCTTTGGCCAGGGGCATCAAGCCCCCAGTTTTTCCAGCCGATACCCGTAGCTGTACACCGGCACCAGCCGGAAACCGTTCTCGGGACGCAGGCGCAGCTTGTTGCGCACGCGTGAAACGTGGGTGTCCATGGTGCGCGACGGCACCGCGGTTTCGCGCACCCAGATCGATTCGTGGATGTAGGCGCGCGACAGCGGACGGCCCAGGTTGCGGAAGAACAGCAATGCGAGATTGAATTCCTTGTGGGTCACGTCGACCAGTTCGCCATCCATCAGCAGACGGCCCGGGCGGGTTTCGAACACGTAGGGGCCGAACTGCAGCTGCTCGGCGCCGTTCTGCGACGGGTAGGCCCGACGCAGCAGGGCCTGCACGCGCGCCACCAGTTCGCCACGGCGCAGCGGTTTCACCAGATAATCGTCGGCACCGGCCGTGACGCCGGCGACGATGTCGTCCTCGGCGGCGCTGCCGGCCAGGAACATGGTCGGGGTATTCGGCGCCATCTTTTCCTTGGCGCGGCGCAGCACTTCCTGGGCCGGCACGTCGTTGATCTGCCAATCCAGGATCAAGAGATCGGTACTGTCCTTGCGAAGTTGTCCCAATAAATCCTTGCCGCTCTCGAAACCTTGGCAGCTGTGCCCAGCGCCATTCAGGACCTGGCAGATCAGGTCTGCTTGGGCATTGTCGTTATCCAGTACGGCTATTCGCATGATTGAGGCGGTCTCGGCGTGAGGTGGGACAGCAGGAAGCAAAAGTGTAGGATCGATCCTACAACTTATTTCTGAATATAACAGACTTTTAAAATAAAGCCACACAGGCTTAACGCAAATTCACATTTCTGTTGGGGAATTGCGCCACAGTCGTGACAATTTGCTAAGGTAGACGCGGTTACAATGATGGCGACCATCAGGATTGGAGTGTCTATGTTCAAGAAGAAAAAAGCAACAGGCGAGCTGGTCCTGCTTCCGGTGGCGAGCGCGGACATCGAGCAGGTGCGCGAACGCTGCCGTGCGCTGGTGCGCAAGCGCGCGGCGATTTCGGCCGGCATCTCGGCAGTGCCGATCCCGGGCGTGGACATGGTGTCGGACCTGGCCAGCTTCGCGTCGATGGTCGAGGACATCAACCAGGCCTTCGGCATGACGCCCGAGCAGATCGAGCGCCTGCAGCCGCGCATGCGGGTCGCCGCCTACCAGGCGGTGGCGGCGCTGGGCGGGACGCTGGTGGGCAAGCTGGTGACCAAGGAGCTGGTCATGAAGCTGCTGCAGAAGTCGGGCGCCAAGCTGGCGGCCAAGTCGGCGGCGAAGGTGGTGCCGCTGGCCGGGCAGATCGCGGCGGCGGCGATCGGCTTCGCCCTGTTCCGCCAGATGGGCTACCAGCACGTGGAAGCCTGCGTCAGGGTTGCCAGGGAAGTCGCGGCCCGGGTGCCGCCGCTCGAACAGGAATAAAAAAAGACCGGCCACACCCCGGCAAGCCGGGTGGTGGGCGGTCCGCTTTTACGTTTTGTTTTACGTTTGACGCTTTATATAGTCAGGTCAGGCGTCCGGCAGCACCACGTTCACGTCCAGCACTTCCAGGTTGCCCTGGCGGTCGAGCGAGATCTTGATGTCTTCGGCGCTGACCTTGGTGTACTTCGAGATCACTTCGATCAGTTCGCGGTGCAGGGCCGGCAGGAAATCCGGCCCGGCGCGGTCGGTGCGTTCGCGGGCGATGATGATCTGCAGCCGCTCCTTGGCAGCGGTGGCGCTCTTCTGTTTCTGAGGAAACAGGAATGAAAGCAGAGCCATATCACTTTACTCCGAACAGACGCTGCAGCAAGCCAGGCTTTTCGTAATGGGTGAAGCGCAGCGGGATCTCTTCGCCAAGGAAACGTGCGACGACGTCCTGGTAGGCTTGCGCCACGTCGGTGTCCTTGAAATGGATGGCCGGGTTACCCTGGTTCGAGGCGTGCAGCACCGCTTCCGATTCCGGAATGATGCCGATCAGCGGGATGCGCAGGATTTCCTGCACGTCCTGGTAGGACAGCATCTCGTCGGCTTCGACGCGGCGCGGCGAATAGCGCGTGATCAGCAAATGTTCCTTGACCGGTTCGCCGCCGCTCTGGGCGCGGCGCGACTTGGCCTGCAGGATGCCGAGGATGCGGTCGGAATCGCGTACCGACGACACTTCCGGGTTGGTGACGATGATCGCCTCGTCGGCGAAGGTCAGCGCCATCAGCGCGCCGTGCTCGATGCCGGCCGGCGAATCGCAGATGATGTACTCGAAGCCCATCTGCACCAGTTCGTTCAGCACGCGCTCGACGCCGTCTTCGGACAGCGCATCCTTGTCGCGCGTCTGCGACGCCGGCAGGATGAACAGGTTTTCGCAGTGCTTGTCCTTGATCAGCGCCTGGGTCAGCGTGGCTTCCTTGTTGATCACGTTGATCAGGTCGTACACCACGCGGCGTTCGCAACCCATGATCAGGTCGAGGTTACGCAGGCCGACGTCGAAGTCGATGACGACGGTCTTGTGGCCGCGCAGCGCGAGGCCGGTCGAGAAGCTCGCGCTGGAGGTGGTCTTGCCCACGCCGCCCTTGCCGGACGTTACAACGATGATTCTTGCCATGACGATGAGTTGTCCTCAGTTATATTCAATATCTTCTCTGTGCCGGGTGGCGTGCTCAGTGTCGGCCCGCCAAACCCAGCGATGATATATCGATTCGGTCGCCGACCAGGCGGATTTGCACTGGCGTGCGCGCCATGTCGGCCGGCACGCCCTCATCGAAGGTCCGGTACACGCCCGCGATCGACACCAGTTCCGGTTCCAGCTGCAGCGCGAAGATGCGCGCACCGGCATTCCCCGAGGCGCCGGCCAGCGCGCGCCCATGCAGCGGCGCGTACACGTGGATGCTGCCGTCGGCGATGATCTCGGCGCCGTTGTTCACCACCGCGGTAATGATCAGGTCGGTGCCGCGCGCGTAGATGCGCTGGCCGGCGCGCACCGGGGTGTCGATGATCATCGCATGCGCGGGCGCCGCCGGCACGGAAGCGGGCGTGGGGGCGGGGACGGGGACCACCGGTGCCGGCGCGGGGGCCGGCGTGGCGGCCGCCGCCGCCGCCGCATGATCGCGCGCGCCGGCCGAGCCGTCGTCCAGGAACAGGTCGTGGGCACGGATGACTTCGTGCAGCGAGGCGGGCGCGCCGCGCACCGCCACCGCGTTCAGGCGGTAGCCCTTGAGCAGGCGGATCAGCGCTTCCCAGTCGATCCGGGCGGCGTCCTCGGCGATCGCGCCGATGTCGATGACGGCGAATTCATCCTCGAAAAAGTCCGATACCCCGCCGGTCATCTGCTTGAGTGCGGCATCGATCGCGATCGGATCGGCCGAATGCAGAATGGTCGAAATGGCCACGACCGTGGAGATCTTGATTTCGATGGGCAGGGAGCTCGGGCTTTTGGACATAAATAATTCTGGTTGGCACTAGCCTGTGCATTCTACTTTGAAATTTCCGCGAACGGGAAAGGGTTTTGGGCCCGTGGTTATAGGGGGCAACGTCTGTTTCTCCAACTAAAAAACGGAACAAAAAAACATGCTCAGCAAGAAGATAATTGCGCGAAATGGCGGTCTTGTTCGATAAATAAGCTGATAAGATTGATTTTGCTCAAACAATGGATAAGCTGAATATCTAAGATTGTTGGCTTTCCGCCCAAAATCAGCTTAGCAACATAACGAGCCGCCAGCAGGGCAGCATTCATCAACCCCGGCCTCGGAAGCCGGGACACCGGAGATCTTGAAATGGAAGACGTCGTTATCGTGGCCGCCGGCCGCACCGCAATCGGCAAGTTCGGCGGTACGCTCGCTAAAATTCCAGCGACCGAGCTGGGCGCGCAGGTCATCAAGCACCTGCTGGCCAAGACCGGCATCGATCCGGCGGCGGTCAGCGAAGTCATCATGGGCCAGGTGCTCACCGCCGGCGCCGGCCAGAACCCGGCGCGCCAGGCCGTCATCAAGTCCGGCCTGCCGGACAGCGTGCCGGCCTCGACCCTGAACGTGGTGTGCGGCTCCGGCCTGCGCGCGACCCACCTGGCGGCGCAAGCCATCAAGTGCGGCGACGCCAGCATCGTGATCGCCGGCGGCCAGGAAAACATGAGCGCCTCGCCGCACGTGCTGAACGGCTCGCGCGACGGTTTCCGCATGGGCGACGCCAAGCTGACCGACACCATGATCGTCGACGGCCTGTGGGACGCCTACAACCAGTACCACATGGGCGTGACCGCCGAGAACGTCGCGCGCAAGTACGAGATCTCGCGCGCCGAGCAGGACGAATTCGCGCTGCAGTCGCAGCTGAAGACCGAGGCCGCCATCAAGGCCGGCAAGTTCAAGGACGAGATCATCCCGATCGAGATCGCCTCCAAGAAGGGCACCACCATCTTCGATACCGACGAGTATCCGAAGCACGGCGCCACCCTCGAGGGCCTGTCCAGCCTGCGTCCGGCCTTCAACAAGGAAGGCAGCGTGACCGCGGGCAACGCGTCCGGCATCAACGATGGCGCCGCCGCCGTGATCATGATGTCGGCCTCGAAAGCCCAGGAACTCGGCCTGGCCCCGCTGGCGCGCATCAAGGCCTACGCATTGTCGGGCCTGGACCCGACCATCATGGGCATGGGCCCGGTCCCGGCGGCGCGCGCCTGCCTGGAAAAGGCCGGCTGGACCCACGAAGAGGTGGACCTGATGGAAATCAACGAAGCCTTCGCCGCCCAGGCCGTGGCTGTCAACAAGCAGATGGGCTGGGACACCTCGAAGATCAACGTCAACGGCGGCGCGATCGCGCTGGGCCACCCGATCGGCGCCTCCGGCGCGCGCGTGCTGGTCACCCTGATCCATGAAATGATCCGCCGCGACGCCAAGAAGGGGCTGGCCAGCCTGTGCATCGGCGGCGGCATGGGCGTGGCGCTGGCGATCGAGCGCTGAGCGGCAAGACAGGCACTGCAGGTGATGTGATCGGTACGGGAAGCGTTTTATCGATGTATAAAAAAGCGGTTCTTACAAAAGTGAAAAACTAGGAGAAGACAATGGCGAACAGAGTGGCATTGGTAACCGGCGGCATGGGCGGCCTGGGCGAAGCGATCTGCATCAAGCTGGCGGCCCTCGGCTATACGGTCGTGACGACGTATTCTCCGGGCAGCAAGAAGGCGGAAGGCTGGCTGGCCAGCATGCGCGAGCAGGGCCAGGAATTCAAGGCCTACGAGTGCGACGTGTCGGACTACGATTCGGCCCAGGCCTGCGTGGCCAAGGTGACCCAGGAAGTCGGTCCGGTGGACGTGCTGGTCAACAATGCGGGCATCACGCGTGACATGACCTTCAAGAAGATGGACAAGGTCAATTGGGATGCGGTCATGAAGACCAACCTGGATTCCGTGTTCAACATGACCAAGCCGGTCGCCGACGGCATGGTCGAACGCGGCTGGGGCCGCATCATCAACATCTCGTCCGTCAACGGCCAGAAGGGCGCCTTCGGCCAGACCAACTACTCGGCGGCCAAGGCCGGCATCCACGGTTTCAGCAAAGCCCTGGCGCTGGAAGTGGCGCGCAAGGGCGTCACCGTGAACACGATTTCCCCGGGTTACATCGGCACCAAGATGGTCACCGACATCCCGAGCGAAGTCCTGGAAAGCAAGATCCTGCCGCAAATCCCGATGGGCCGCCTGGGCAAGCCGGAAGAAGTCGCCGGCCTGGTCGCTTACCTGTCCTCGGACGAAGCGGCCTTCGTGACCGGCGCCAACATCGCCATCAACGGCGGCCAGCACATGCAGTAAGCTGGCCCGCGAGCGCTGCCGCCGACACCGCCCCCGGGCGGTGTTTTTTTGCCTGCGCCGCCGGACCCCCATGTTGTCGTATCCTCATAAACACGTGACGAGGAGCGAGCATGACGATCGATACCCGACAATTGCAGGCCGTGGTGATGCTGCCGGGACCGCAGCGCTACGAATACTTCATCAAGCGCGTGGTCGACACCGGCGTGGTGTGGAGCCTGTACCGCAACGGCTGGGCGCTGGCCACCAAGGAAGACGGCACGATGGTCTTTCCGCTGTGGCCGGACAGCGAATTCGCGGCCATCTGCGCCGACTACGAATGGACCGGCTACGCGCCGCAATCCTTCGGCCTGACCGAGCTGGTGGACGAATTGCTGCCGCAGCTGGCCGAGGACGGCGTCGTCACCGGCGTGTTTCATACGCCCGGCGCGCGCGACGTGATGCCGACGGCGAACCTGCTGCGCAAGGATCTGCAGGACGAACTGGCGAGCCGCCGCCACCCAGCGGAGGACCAGCCATGAACGCGCTCCCGCATGGCGCCCTGGCCCTGTCCAGCCTCGAGGAACAATGGCTGCAGCCCGGCGTGAAAGGCTTGCCGATCAGCGCGCCGCTGCGCCAGGGTGCGATCGGCGTGCAGGGCTGGAACGTGCTGCACGGCGACACCAGCTACCCGGTGGCGGTGCTGAAAACGGCCGCCCTGACCCACAACCTGGCCTGGATGCGCGACTTCTGCGCGCGCCACGGCGCCCTGCTGGCGCCGCACGGCAAGACCACCATGTGCCCGCAACTGTTTGGTGCCCAGCTGGCGCACGGCGCCTGGGGCATCACGCTGGCCAACAGCGTGCAGGCACGGGTCGCGCACCGCTTCGGCGTGCGCCGCGTGCTGCTGGCGAACCAGCTGGTGGCGCACAGCGACGTGCGCGCCGTGCTGCAGCTGCTGCACGACGATCCGGATTTCGAATGCATCGTGCTGGCCGATTCGCTGGCCGGCGTGGCGCGACTGGCCGAGGCGGTGGCCGCCCATCCCCTGGCGCGGCCCTTGCCCGTGCTGGTGGAACTCGGCCTGTCCGGCAAACGCGCCGGCTGCCGCACGCCGGAGGAGGCGCTGACGGTGGCGCGCGCGCTGGCCGGCGCGCCCGGGCTGGCGCTGGCCGGCTTCGAGGGCTACGAGGGTTTATTGGTCTCGAGCGACCGCGGCGCCGACCTGGCCGCGGTGGCCGCTTTTGTCGACCAGCTCGGGGCGCTGGTGCTGGCTGCGGACGACGAGGGCTTGTTCGAAGGCGACCGCATCGTCGTCTCGGCCGGCGGCTCGGCCTACTTCGACCTGGTGGCGCGCGGCTTCGCCCGTTTGCAGGGCCTGAGCCGGCCGCTGGTGCCGATCCTGCGCAGCGGCTGCTACCTCACCAGCGACCATGGCCTGTACCATGACGCGCTGTCCGAACTCGACGCGCGCGAAGGCATCCCGGCCGGCGCAGGCTTGCGCCCGGCGCTGGAGATCTGGAGCGTGGTGCAGTCGCGCCCCGAGCCGGACCTGGCCATTCTCACCATGGGCAAGCGCGACGCCTCGCACGACGCCGGTCTGCCGGTGCCGCTGCTGTTCCACCGCCCGGGGCCGGGCACGCCGCACGCGCTGCCGGTGGATGCCGTCATCGTCAAGATGAACGACCAGCATGCCTACCTGCGCCTGCCCGCGGGCCCGATCCGCGAGCAGCTGGCGGTCGGCGACCTGGTCGGCTGCGGCATCTCGCATCCGTGCACGACCTTCGACCGATGGCCGCTGCTGCTGGCGGTGGACGACGATTATGCGGTCCACGGCGCCTTGAATACCTTCTTCTAGAAGACCATGGCTGTAGGCTACAATCGGTTGTCGCTTTCACATACATTCCAAGCCGCCATGCCCGCCACCCCGCCGTCGCTGTTCCCCCCGATCCTGCCCAACCGCCACGGCATGCTGGCGGTCGACGCGCTGCACACGATTTACTGGGAAGAGGTGGGCAACCCGAACGGGATCCCGGTGCTGTTCCTGCACGGCGGCCCGGGCGCCGGCCTGTCTCCCCAGCATCGCCGCTTCTTCGATCCCAGCGCCTACCGCGTGATCCTGTTCGACCAGCGCGGCGCCGGCAAGTCGACCCCGCTGGGCGAGTGGCGCAACAACACGACGCAATTGCTGATCGAGGACATCGAGCGCCTGCGCGCCATGTTCGGCATCGAGCGCTGGCTGGTGTTCGGCGGTTCCTGGGGCTCGACCCTGGCGCTGGCCTACGGGCAGGCCCACCCCGAACACTGCCTGGGCTTCGTGCTGCGCGGAATCTTCCTGTGCACCCCGAGCGAGATCGAATTCTTCCTGTACGGCGTGCAGTGGTTCTATCCGGAGCTGTACGACGACTTCATCGCCCCGATCCCGCTTGAAGAGCGCGGCGACCTGCTGAAGGCGTACGCCAAGCGCCTGCTGTGCGACGACCCGCAGCAGTACTGGCCGGCCGCGCGCGCCTGGAGCCGCTTCGAGGGCCGGCGCGTGTTCCTGCTGCCGCAGGAAGAGGAAAGCTCGTCCGACACGCTGGACCTGGGCGTGGGCCGCCTGGAATCGCACTACATGGCCAACGGCGGTTTTTTGGAAAACGACCAGCTGATCCGCGACATCGGACGCATCGCCCACCTGCCGGCCCTGATCGTGCAGGGCCGCTATGACGTGATCTGCCCGCCGCTGGCCGCCTACCGCCTGCAGCAGGCGTGGCCGGGATCGCGCATGCGCATGATCCCGGACGCCGGCCACGGCGCGCTGGAAACCGGCATCGCGCGCGCGCTGGTCGCGGCCACCGAACAGTTCAAGCGCCACGGCCGCTTCGATTGACGACGACAAGCCGCATGAACATCCAGACCAACGACATCGGCCACGTGATCCAGCTGGCGATCGCGCCCGTCTTCCTGCTGACCGGCGTCGCCACCAAGCTGACCGTCCTGCTGAACCGGCTGGCGCGCATCATCGACCGCACGCGCGACCTCAAGCAGCAGCTGCGCCAGGGGCCGGACCCCGAGTGCCACGAGGAGCTGAACGTGCTGTACGTGCGCTGGCAGCTGATCAACTACGCGCTGACGGCCAGCACCGCCTGCGGGCTCCTGATCTGCGTGATCATCGCGTTCCTGTTCATCGGCGACACCGCCAACCTGCCGCTCGACCGCACCATCGCCGGCATGTTCGTGCTGGCGATGGTGGCGCTGATCGCCAGTTTCATTTTCCTGCTGCGCGAGGTGTTCGTGTCCTTCCGCTACATGCGCATCCATTTGCACGATACGCCGTCGCAGCCCCATTGTTAAGAACCAGGATTTCCATGCAAGACTACCAACGTCCCCCCACCCTGCACCGCTACGGCATGCGCACCGAGCTGGAACAGGCCCTGCTCGAAGGCCAGTTCCGCCTGACGCCGGCCAACGGCTTCCTGGTGCTGTCCTTTGCGCAGACCTGGGACAAGGAGCTGTTCACCGTGCTCGGCCCGGCCGACAGCTGCCTGGTCATCCACAACACCGAACTGTTCGGCGAGCGCCTGCACCGCGCGGTGCAGCGCACCTTGCCCAACTGGGCCGGCATCGACGGCGCGGTCGAATACGGCGCGCGCTCGCCCCTGGGCCAGGCGTTTACGGCGCCGGCCAATGAGGCCCACCAGCAGGAATGGCGTTTCGCCTGGCGTTCGATGGGATCGATGGCCAGCCTGAACCCGGTCACTGTCCGCATCGGCAACATCGAGCAGTTCGCCGAGCTGCGTTCGCCGGAGAGCTACCCGGTCTGAGGATGACGCTACCGGCTTACCCCCATTTACTGGCGCCCCTCGACCTCGGCTTCACCACGCTCAAGAACCGCGTGATGATGGGCTCGATGCACACCGGGCTCGAGGACCGTTTCTACAACTACGGCAAGCTGGCCGCGTTCTACCGCGAACGCGCGCGCGGCGGCGTCGGCCTGATCGTCACCGGCGGCATTTCGCCGAACCGGCAGGGCTGGCTGCTGCCTTTCGGTGGCACCCTGAACCTTGCCGGCGACCTGCCCAACCACCGCAAGGTGACGCGCGCCGTGCACGAGGAGGGCGGCAAGATCCTGCTGCAGATCCTGCACGCGGGCCGCTACGGCTACCAGCCGCTGGTGGTGTCGGCGTCCAGCGTGAAATCGCCGATTTCGCCGTTCCGCCCGCGCGCCCTGAGCGAGCGCGGCATCGAGGCGACCATCGCCGCCTACGTGCGCTGCGCCCAGCTGGCCCGACGCGCCGGCTACGACGGCGTCGAGGTGATGGGCAGCGAGGGTTACCTGATCAACCAGTTCCTGTGCGCGCGCACCAACCGCCGCCTTGATCGCTGGGGCGGGCCGATCGAACACCGCATGCGCCTGGCGGTCGAGATCGTGCGCCGCATCCGCGCCGCCGTCGGCCCGGGTTTCATCATCATGCACCGCCACTCGGTGCTCGACCTGGTCGAAGGCGGCAATACCTGGGACGAGATCGTGACCGTGGCGCGGGCTTTACAAGCGGCCGGCGCCACCATCCTGAACACCGGCTACGGCTGGCACGAGGCGAGAATCCCCACCATCGTCACCTCGGTGCCGCGCGCCGCCTTTGCGGCGCTGGCGGCGCGCCTGCGCCAGGAAGTCACGATCCCGGTGGTGGCCTCGAACCGCATCAACATGCCCGATGACGCGGAATCCCTGCTGGCGCGCGGCGACGCCGACATGGTGTCGATGGCGCGCCCCTTCCTGGCCGACCCGGACTGGGTGGCCAAGGCGGCGGCGGGGCGCCCGGAGCGCATCAACACCTGCATCGCCTGCAACCAGGCCTGCCTGGATCACACCTTCGCCAACCGGCGCGCCTCCTGCCTGGTGAATCCGCGCGCCTGCCACGAGACCGAGCTGGTGTTCAAGCCGGCCTCGCGCCGGCGCCGCATCGCCGTGGTCGGTGCCGGACCGGCCGGCCTGTCGGCGGCGACGGTGGCGGCCGAACGCGGTCACGCGGTGACGCTGTTCGAGGCCGGCGACGCCATCGGCGGCCAGTTCCGCGTCGCCATGCGGATTCCCGGCAAGGAGGAATTCGCGGAAACCATCCGCTATTTCGGCAGCCAGCTGGCGCACACCGGCGTCGAGCTGCGGCTGAACCGGCGCGTCGAGCGCGAGGAATTGCTGGCGGGCGGCTATGACGACGTCATCGTCGCCACCGGCGTCACAGTGCGCCGTCCGCGCATCGAAGGCATCGAGCATCCGATGGTGCTGACCTACCTGGACGTGCTGCGCGGGGCCCGGGTCGGCCAGCGCGTGGCCATCATCGGCGCCGGCGGCATCGGTTTCGACACGGCGCAATTCCTGCTGCACGACCCGGCTGCGCCCTTGCCGCTGCAGGTTGCCAGCTGGAGCGCGGAATGGGGCGTCGACCTCGAGGTAAAGCAGCCCGGCGGCCTGCTGAAACCGGAGAAACCGGTACCGCTGCGCGCCATCTGGCTGTTGCAGCGCAAGACCACGCGGCCCGGCGCCGGCCTCGGCAAGACCTCGGGCTGGGTGCACCGCGCCACCCTGGTGCGCCATGGCGTCACGATGCTGGCCGGCGTGCAGTACGAACGCATCGACGATGCCGGGCTGCACATCACGGTCGGCGGCGAACGCCGCCTGCTGGATGTCGACAACGTGGTGATCTGCGCGGGGCAGGACAGCCTGGCGGAATTGATGCCGGCGGCCGCCACGCGCGCGGGACCGCGCTTCCACAAGATCGGCGGTGCGGCACTGGCGAGCGAGCTGGATGCGAAGCGCGCGATCCGCGAAGGCGCGGAACTGGCGGCGCGTTTCTAAAGGCTGTGTTCGCGCTAATTGAGTGAACCAATTCGCGTTGCCGAAGTCGTACGTATCGTCGAGTTAACCCATGTGGAGTGACGATGCAATCGCCCGCCTTCGACGACGTGTTCGCCTTGCTGTCCG
>Ga0265798_10001282_pt1 | contig 39421 bp, 41 predicted proteins | sample P3T30metagenome_FD_192430 | JGI IMG/M metagenome (GOLD analysis project Ga0265798, IMG submission 192430) | Plant litter microbial communities from East Loma Ridge, Irvine, California - P3 T30 | ecosystem: Environmental > Terrestrial > Plant litter > Unclassified | place: USA: California...
GAGGGGGCACTTGGAAGAGGATGATGACCTCGGGGGGCGAGGAAGATGAATTCTGCAATCAGATGTGACTGCAAAATCAGTATCAGACGGGCCTTGGGGAGCGGGAGCGAGCTGAAGTATACAGTGGCCGGGAACGGTGTGTGGCTGCTGGGTAATTTCCTATGACGTTACCCGTGGGTCCCCTCCCGATGTATGCTTAACTGCATTGTGCCTGGGCTGCTGAAAGCAGCGAGCGCCCCTCCCTCCCAACCGCCGCGTCAAGAATTCGCACCGTGCGCGACCGTGACGTAGTTCCTGTAAACTCGACGTCTAGGCCTTTGCAAGACGAGAAGCAAGCACACGACGAGGCAGACTCTCCGCGGACACGGGCGGCTTTGCGTGGACATGCCAACTCGGGCTCGTTCTTGTGTGAGGCGTAAACATCTCCATCCCTCCGTCCTCATCCGCATGCGCCGCCACGATCTTTTTTTTTATTTTTAAAAAAAAAAGACGCCGTCTCCGCTGACACATTCCAACATCCTCCGCTTCCGTTTCGCTGACCCTCGCTGCCGGTGCGAAGCGTCGGAGCCAAGACGTCTGACATGCTTCTGCCAGGCCATCTTCAGCTACACTATAGCCACTTATGGCCAGGCGACTTTATTCATCACCAGCCGTCAGTCGTCCGCTGCTGCTCCGGCTGCCCCGAGATAGCAGCTATGAACTGGATGTGCAAACGTTGCAGTGGCGTGCCGGGGCGAGGCCGACACATCCTTGTCTCTGGCCTACCTGCACATGGCTTTTCTCACGAGCCATGGTATTGTGCCGGAAACGCATATAAACAGGGTCGCAGCGCAGCCGGGGCCCATGGTATCCCGCATCATACATACAAAGTTTGTGCAGAAGAAAAACCTGTTGCCCTGCACCTGCGTCACAAAGATCATCCAGGCCGTAGAGAGGCGAGATGATTCCCTCGCAGACGGCAGGCCGTCATCGGCGATCAGTGTGCGCAGTAGCAACTTCTGCCAGGCACGTTACGGCCCTCAGGATCGCATTCTAGCATGCAATCAGCCACACTTTGCCGGTAGCCGCCCTTACTCGCCCTTACCACCCACCACATCAGTCAGCACATGGCCTTTCTGGGCGAGCCGTGTTTGTGCCACACTCAGCTCGTTTTCGAAATGGCAAGCTTTTAGCGACAATAGAGATTGCCTGTTCAGTCATCAAGATGCGCCCCACATGACCTGGGCAAAGCTTTGTCCCGCAACCACACGCTCGTATCTACTGTAATCTCCCGCCTATCACCTCCAACTCCCCTTCCTTCAATCCCAAATAGCCTCACTGGCCCTCGATTCACTTCCCTGTTTTCTCTCTTTCACGTGCCGACATGTCTCGCTTGGCGCTGTTTTACTGGATCAGGCACAAGGACATCATAATCATGACTGATAGTGCCTGCGAGCGCCACAAAACTTCCTCAGCTTAGCAACCGGCTGTTTCCCCAATTTGACCGCGACTCTTTCCTAACGCCATCGCAGCAATAACGACGTTCTCTCTTAATGCGTGGTTTCTTGGCAGCTGTGTTGTAGCCGTCTTTATAATCAAGCGCCTGCCCCCCATGGGGAACGCCGAATTCAATTCGTTGCAGTGCAAACAACCACAAGTCAAGCACCGACTTAAAACAGACTCTCAGTCCGCTCCAAGATTCTCGGAGAATTCAGGCGACGTAGCTCTTGACATGGGCAAGTCGCACAAGCTTTCGGACACTATCCCTAGCTTCATAGAGCTTACTTATACTCTAACCAGATGACGCAGTGTTGATTTAGCATTTAGCGTCCTTTTCGGCGCCACACCTTGTTCCGCATCGAGAAACTTTTCTTTTGTCAATCTCGACTTTTGACATGGAATGTTCGAATTCCCCATGTCCAAATACCGAAGAGCCTTTTCTTGATCAATCTATCTTGTTAAGCATGAAGGAAAACCCCGCTAGTCAAAATAGGGCGGTTGGTCAGACCCGAAAATCATAAAGGAAAAAGAAAACACCAAAAAAGATGCGCCTACCAACTGAGGAGGAGAATGCACTATTATAGCAAAGCAAAAAAAGCAATCCGTGTAAACGATGATTGTTGTTCCTCTTACTTACATCTACAACCCCCCTACTCCCTGCCCCTGTACCAACCCTGCAACACCCATATCATTCTCACTCACTCTCCACATCTACGACTTCCCCAACACCCAAACCTCGCCATTACTCGAAACATCAGACGTCATGAACAACCTACCCTTTGCATCCCACGCCAAGCCCGCCGGCCTGAAGCAGCCAGAGCTAAACCCAGGCCCGTTACCCGCACACTTTGTCACATCGGGGTTGTAGAAGATATCCTTTGCCGCCGAGGTGCTAGTAAGCGGCTCGACAGGCGTATAATTCCCATCGGCCCCGACCTTGAACTGCACGGCCACAAGCTTGAAGCCAGTGACGGGCTGGCGATTCCAGCTGCCGTGATACGTAACGTACATTGTCGTGCTGTCGGCGTCGAATTTGCAGTCAATGGGAGCCGAGTGGGGGAAGAGGGTGAGTTTGGGCGGCGTGGCTTGCTGGACGCATGTATCGTCGTTTAGGCTGCTGGTGGGCTGCTGCGTGAACCAGTCGCCTACTTTGAACGCCTTGTCCGTGAAGTCGCTGGGCTGCCAGACGGTGAAGCAGGATGGGTAGCCGTACCAGTTGTTGTTTGGCTTGGTGACGTCGCCCATGTAGTGGATCTTCTCGCCCGGGTTGTTTTGGTGGATGTCCTTGCCGTTGCGCTTGAAATCGTCGCCGCTGTTTTCTACGCCCCAAAGCCTGGTTGTTGTTGTTTTGCGCTGGTCAGTCAATGTACGTTGTACATGTCAGAAACTCTCTAGCGCGTAATGGTTTTACTTACATATTGTTCTTGTCAAAGCAGATGCCTACTTCGTTGCGTTGGCCATAGCCGGCGTTGTATCCGCCAGAAACATAGTTGTAGCCTCCGCTGGGGAGCTTGGACAGGTCAAAGACCTTGATGATGGCACGGCCAGTCTTGGGGTCCGACGTGGCAGTGTCAATGTTTGCATTGGAGCCGTGAGAAACAACCAGCAGGTTTGGGTTCTGTGGCGCAATGGCAAGCGTGCGTGTCAAGTGAGAGCCACCGTTGTACATCCCCGTTATAATCGTCGTCCGTGTTCCAAGCGTACCGGCAGCGGCATCGTACGGCCATGAGTAGGCTTGAGTCATGGAGCTTGCGTATAGCGTCTTCCCATCGGGACTCATGGCGATCCCGTGGTTCAGGTTGTTCTGAGACACCAACATCTTGGTCGAGCTGACACAGCCATCCGCACTCATTTTGTGGTACGATATCCCCTTGCCAGACTGCACAACCAACATGTTGCCAGCACTGTCAAACTGGATGCTACGAGGGCTAGTCAGGCCTCCGGCAATCTTGGTAGCCTTCCATCCAGATGCTAGGTTGCCCTGAAACGTAGGGCTACCAGCACCGGAGCAGGACGCCGGAATGGCAACAGGGGCTGGCTTGGAAGTAGCAGATGGTGATGGAACCACGCTTGTGACGACCGTGGTTGGAGCAGCAGAGGGACTGGCTATAGGTGCTGTTAGCAGGTTGGTCTTTACAAGAGACTCAAAATTATCCATGCGCGCAGCGTCCAGGTTATGAATCCATTTGCCATAGGCTTCGTGCACATTGAAGGCTGAGTCGTTCCGGGCTGGATTCTCGACAGCAGAGGTACCGTACGCCCACGCGAACTGAGTCGTGCCGGTGCCATTCAGAGCGTATCGCGTGTCTTCGCTGTTTTGCCATCCGGTGCAGCCTTTGCACAGTGCATTGACCGTCCAATGTGTGTTGTTCGTCTTGGTTCCCTTGAGGTAGGTGTGCTCAGCGCCGTCGTAGCCAAGTGGCATGGAGATACCACTGCAGTGTATCAGCGACGTCCTCTTGACCCGGCGAGCCGTCACTTACAAGGCGAACCGAGCCGATATCGTTCCAGATTGTCCATTAGGCCAGGCCACGCTCAAGGGATTCCACACCATATCGCCGCCCCATGAAAAGCCAACCCATCTGTTGGCGACCGGAGCTGTGATCCTGATAATAGCATCGTATGGATCTGTAGCGTTTTTCGGAAGAGCGACACCAAAACTCATCCCTGTTCCCGGATCCGTGTACGAAGAGTAGCTGATCTTTGTTTCCGCATCATATACTATGGTAGATTGTGCCTCACCTTGAGCAAGAGCTTCGTTGTTGTCAGTGCGGTTCACGCCTTTGCATATCTTGCTTACCATAGCCAGCAAATGCACCAGCACTGCCAAGAATCTCAGCGTAACGCATACTGGTCAAGCTCTGCAAATGATTTATAGGCAGATTAGAGGAGATTTCCTTTGATGTCCCTCAGTTGGTGTTTTCCGGGGTTTTATGTCATCCATCTCAACCTTGGAAAGATCGTCACTGGAACAGGAGGCGTCACGACCCACAAGGGAATTCGCTTTCGTACCATCAATTCGTAATTTGGGATGCCTTTCGCTTTTTACCCTAGATGAGTTTTCTTGGAGAAGTTCGGGGGGATCATATCGATCAGCCAATCTTTGTAGTCGTAATGGCAATTTGTAACAAGCCAAGACACCTGAACCTCGTTGCTCCGGGGTCTTGGACCCTTCTAGACAGATGTTTGTCTGTGTGTAATGATCATATGTGATTTCATTGGTGATATTTTCATATATGAAATACGACTGGATCACACAAGCTCGGTGCCATCAATATTGATGAGCTGGAGCCACCTCCTGACCCGGAACGACATTCGTGGTGTCCAGAATTACCCATGCCCTATTACTGAGTGACGTTAACACACACCATATCCCAGGGGAAAGACGGCACTTGATACGCGATGCGGGGCCTGTATAAAGGTGAATGTGGTGGGGAGGCTCCCCTGTCGCTTCTCTGATGTTGTATGGTTGGCGTGGAATTCTTCCATATAGGCAGCCGCCGCTAGCGTAAAGAGTTTGTGGGGAACCTTCTGAGGCGTGGGGAATATTTGCAGCGAGTGTATGAGCGTGCGATTCCGAAGTTGGAGCAATATTGCAAGATATAGCAAAAAGATACAAGGCCGCAGGGATTCTCTAGTGCCTTTCTCGGTATTTGAGTTTGCTTTGGGCCCGGATCGCTACCCTGACCCCGCCTACAAAACGCAATCGAGCTACTATATGTGCCTTTCTTTCTGTCGTGCTCATTGATGTCGACTAGCGCCTCTACTTTGTTTGAGTCGTACATACAAGAGGAATTCCAACTTATGGGACAAACCCCGGTGCTGAACTAAAAGTCTATTGTGGTCAAGTGGAACTTGGAATCACATAGAGCAGACACTGGTGGGTTTCTGGAATTGCAAATGGAAGGCGGAAACGGGGTCTCGGGAGACTAACAATGTCTTACGGTTGTATGTATCAAGCTTCTGTCTTTGCATCACAAATCTGCACCTCTTTTTCATACACGCTTGTTCATGTACGCATTACCAAAGGTCCACAGCCCAAAAGTAGCCAGAATGCTCAAGCCGATGGGCAGCGGCTTTCCAGACTTGATTGCTCTCGGGATCGAGCTGCCGGCGAGAACGATAGAAGCAAGCAGAGCCAGCTCGACTCCGTAAGCTGCGCGGCTGTTTACGCGATAGCCTCCGAGTATGTACTAGTTGCGATTAACAGATATATTGGAAGTATGTCAGCCGGTTGAGGAAGGGTAGCCCTACCAAAAGACCAACGGTACATCCAGCGGCAATAGAGGGCACAGATCCAGTCCTCACATAGCCAGTGATACCGCCTCCAGCCGTGAGGGCACCTAGTACAAGAGCAATGTTTCCGAGAGAACCCTGGGACTTCCAATTAGCACACTCGACAACCTGTTTGGTCCTGACTCGCGCGCAATAGCCATCTGAGTAGGAAGATGAGGTCGCCAAAGCCTCGCACTTTCACTCACCATTGTGCAAGATTTCAGAACACGATCACAGAAAAAAAACGGTAGGGTATCTGCCACAGAAACAGGGGCGTTGAGGATTTAAAATACCAAAACCAAATCACCCGAAAGATGGCCTGAGCAGACATTGGAATGACAGCATCAGCGGGGAATTGCCCACGGACCTCCGAATACCCCGACGGGACGCGACGCCCTCGCCCTGCGCTCGGACCCCCATCACGAACATCTGGCCTCAATCCCAAGCTGACCATCACCAAACAGCTGCACTCAATCTCTCTCGCTCTCCCCCAACCGTCCTTCCCGACACCAAACAGATTCACAATGGCACCCAAACAACGTGCCTCTGCATCGACCGAACGCATCTCCTCCCCAGCACCCGCATCGCGAAGCACCAAGGCCAGCTCCAAGAACACGGACGCAGCATCCATTGCGCAGGGAATATGGGATAAATACGTTTCCAAGACACCCCAGCGGACCAAGCTTCTGGACATCTTCATGGCTTTCTTGGTTGTAGTCGGTGCGCTGCAGTTTGCCTATGTGGTGCTTGTCGGTAACTTTGTAAGTTCTTACTCTTTGCATTTCACTCCGAATTCCCAAAAAAGGCCCTCCATATAATATACTGTCAACGTTTATTTGCTAATGATGTACCTTTTTTTTCCTTTGCAAACAGCCATTCAACGCCTTCCTCAGCGGCTTCAGCGCTACAGTCGGCCAATTCGTCCTCACTGCCTCGCTTCGCATCCAGACAAACTCGGAGAACAAGGCGCACTTTGAGAATATCTCGCATGAGCGCGCATTTGCGGACTTCGTCTTTGGAAGCTTGCTGTTGCACTTTTTCTGTGTCAACTTTATCAACTGAGGGGCGAGAGGTGGAGGAAATTCGAAATAGCACAGAAAGCCAAAGTGGAGGAAGAACTTTATGGTGTTTAGGGCGTCATGGATTGATGAATATTGGGTGCAAAAGCGAGGGTTGAGGATATGTAAGAGTACCAAAGACTTCCGACTGGGTAGTTCATTAGGCTCGATTCTAGCTGTGGGCTTGAGTGATGGAGGCTCTGTAGCATGAGCAATACATCCCCGCCCGATTACAGAGTGGAAAAATCATATCAATATTCATGATTCCCAAAGACTGGACGAGGCAAAGTGCCGTAGTCGGGGACGTTCGACTGAGACTGTTGTTGTGATTGTTGAGAAGCCTCGATGCGTGGGTTGTTATATATGATGTATCAAAACGCTAGCAGCGTGACATTCACTGAAATAGAGGAATGTAACACTAGTTTCACGTGAACACTAATCCCATGTCATGTTATCATAACAGCAAAGACAATCCGACCAATTCGTTTTTTTCTTCTCCTATGAAACCAGCGAACCATCTTCTCTAATACAAAAGACAGTCTCAACAAACTTTGAATGACTTCTTCCACACGTTCTCACAATTTGGCATGCTCTTCCTCCTCCTGGCGCGCCCCTTGCCACACATCAGCAACATGCCAAAGCTTCAGTACCCCAATCTTCTCCAGCACTGCTCCTCTCCCATTCCGGTACAGTTTATCGTAATCTTTCTCGTCGACTGTGACGGCACCATCACGTCCAAACACCAACACCTTACCCTCCTCAGACCACCCCTCGCCATGGATATAGCGAAGGTACTGATCCTGCATCACCCTTGCAATCATCCGATCATGGTCGTCAAAGTGCTCGTCGTAGTTTTGTAGGAGATACGCGACATCGAGTTCATGCGATGCAAGGCCCTTGTACGGGCCAGCTATGGGATTGGGGACATGGAAATGATATACCGAAGCGCGTTTTGGCGGCGAGCAAGCCTTCCAGCCCTGGTACGCCTTCAACACTGGTAGGTAAAACCGGAGTTCAGAGACAAGTACGAGCAAGCGTTCTGCTTCCTCTTTTTTAGGCAGTGATTGGTCTAAGCCATATGCGGATAGAAGTTCTTGGGCTTCCGAGGGTGTGAGGTGCATGTCGCATGCCATTTTGAGTCGCATAAGGCTCCCTGGGGGGTCGAGGACTCTGCTCTTCAAAACAATGCCGTCGTGTGCTGTATCTCCAAATACGAATTCCTTGCACCAGGATGGCTTGTGCCTGTCACTTGACCCGCTCATCAATGCCTCGAGTGTGAGGTCTTCCGTTAGAAACTGGCCGTCGATGGTTGCGCAGAAATGCTGTAACAAGGGAAGTTTCTGGGTTAGCTTCTCTGCCTCAGTCTCCAACAGAACTTTTCGCCTTGCTTCGGCATCGTTGGCTTCCAGTTTTAGGTATTTGGACTGATCCTCATACATCTTCTGCTGCCACCATCGGTTCCTCCATTTGCGCAGCGTTGCGTCTCCACTCATGAGGACTACTCTGTCGAAAAGCCCCTCGGTCCCAACATGGGCACAGAGAAGCGTTGACAACGAAATCGCTCCCGCCGACTCGCCGGCAGCAGTGATATTGTTTGGATCGCCACCAAATCCAGCAATATGCTTCTTGACCCACCGAAACGCCAGTACCTGGTCTTTGAAGCCCATATTCCCACCCGCGCCAATCTCTTCGCTTGCTAGAAACCCAAAGATGTTGAGTCGGTAGTTGAACGAGACGCCAATGACGGGTTTGCCGACCTCCACACTTCGTTCAACAAATCTTCGTAGATCGTATTGCGGCCAAGTGTTGGATCCCATGCACAAGCCACCGCCGTGTACCCAAACGAACACTGGTAGTCCATGTACACCTTTCTTTTCCGTGCCCAGCGCAGTCTTAGGTATCGTGACAGTCATGTTCAAGCATTTGAACTCGTCCATTTTTTCGGTATCACCTTGCCCAGGTGCACAAGACAAGACAGCTTCTCCAGTCAACTCCAGATCCCAAGCCTGCCCTACCCGCTCCTGAGGACTTGTGGGCCCAAACTGAGTCCCATCAACAACATTGTCTGGTCCAGGATTCAGCGTGTCATCGGGAACCGACTCCTTGAATCGTGCAGGTATCGTCCCATATTTGAGGTTTCGGAATTGAATCGTTGATGGCGATGCTACGCCGCGTATGTGTTGACCTAGCGTAGAATGCTCAAGTATATCTTCATTTGCCGCCATTGTTCCGGTGTGACACACAAGATTCGAGGTGATTTGGGAAAAGAGATAGTGAGCATGATGCTACTTTATAACCAAAGTACACTGGACACCCTGGGTCTTCCCCGGAGCCCCCGGAGCTGCCGGCGTAGATGCAGTGAGATACAGGGCTGCACCTCGGTAATACATGCGGGGAGATGCGGGGCTTTCCCTCGGTAACAGAACTTCAAGATATCGATGGATTGGTGGATAGAGATAGAGATGTAAGAAACGGATCCGGTAGCAGGTATGACATGTTTCATAGACAGATACGCTAGGCTCTATTGGGTAAATGTTTAACACGATACGTTCTCTCCTTCTAGCATCCCGCCTCCTTATCTTTAGACTGCCTATGAACCCAACTGGTTCTCCAACCAGTCCTCAGCCATAAGCTCAAAAAGCCTATCGTTTTGTTTTAGCGACCTGCCCCTCACAAGCCAGCTCAACTCCCTGCCCCGTGCCTCTAACACTATAATACGTTGCACAAACTCATTTGTGGAAACAAGATGGCCTGCATGCTCACTCTGAGAACAGGGTTTCTTGCTTCTCTTGGCATATTGGCGGTAGGTATATTTGTGGGGTGGAGCAATCGGGGGATGTTGTGACCCACGCAGCAAAATATGATAGATAGCATCTATATTCATTCATAATCGTCGTATCATTGCCAAAAGAAAACATGCATATCAAAAAATACTTTTCCTATCGATAAAACAGCCTAGGCCTTTTCCGAACCCTTCCATACTGCATACCCGTCATAGTCTTCACTCATCGTCTTCGTCGTCCTCATCTTCACCAAACTCGACGCCATACTCTGCACAGACATCCCATCGATCACCCTTGGCGCTCTTACTAACATACTTTGTAAACCTTAATACACCCCTGTCCCTGAGCACAATGGCCATGTTATTCCACGCAGCAGGTTGGCTAAACAAGATTCCGTCGTCCTCATCGTCACCAGCGGATTTATAGATTGCGGGATCGGCCTTGGCTTTGCGACGTTGGCCAGCGCCGGTGGAGGTAGAGGGTTCGGAAGAACTAGGAATAGTGGGATGCTCGTCGTCTTCGCCTGCCATATACATTTCGTAGCCGCCGACCTCTTCTTCGGCGTTAGGCTCGGCGTTGGGCTCGGCCGCTTTCGATTTGCCGTTCTTCTTGCCGTTCTTCTTGGGCTTACTGGAGCTGCCGTTCTTCTCGGGCTGCACGGCTGCTTCCTCGGGCTCTTCATCTTCGTCGCCCCAGCCGCGTGAGGGGGTGATACCGAGGCATACCTCAAGCTGTGGGTCTTCCTCTTCGTATGCTGTTGCTAGTGTATAGTCCAATCCTCTGCGGAATCGACGCGCAAATATGTTGCTCTTTGTGAGTGTAATGCCAGTCACAAGCGAGATCCACTTCATAAAAGCAGGATGGGGGAAGAGAATATCCACAAGGTCATCGTACGGGGTCATGCCGTCGTTTTCAGGGTATGGTGTCGTCGGAATAGGCTGAACAGCTTTTCGGTAGAGATAACGGTGCTTGTGTGGTGGCCGTGCAACACCTACTTTCGACTCCTTGTGGTGCGGGTTTGATGGCAGAGTAGGCACTGCCTCATGATCCTTTGATTCGAGGTACTCGCGCAACCGCGCAGAGAATTTGTTTGATAGGAACTGAGCGAGCCGTAATGAGGACTCATCGGAGAACATCTTCGAAAGCTCTTCTACGGTATCCGGTACCAGGTAGTTCGGATTCATGAATTTGATCAAGAAGTCAATGTCGTTTTCCGTGAGCTCGTCATCTTCCTGCTTCGCCTGCTCTTCCCAATCTGGATTATCAACCCATTGCGGCTGCGGTTCGTCGAAGACATCGGCTTTACCCCCTTGTAGCTGAGCAAGTGAACTCTTCTCCGCTAGCTTTTCCTCCAGGCCCTCCTCGTAACCCTCTTCGCCTTCTTGGGGAATATGGAACCAGCCACTAATGGCCATGCGAATACGTCCGCCATCTTCCTCTGCCTTCTCTTCCAGTCCTCTTCGGTACACCTCCTCGACGTCGTGAAAGCTCTCTCCAGGTTGAACTGTAAAGAACGATAGCTGGTTCCACGCCGGAGGTATTGAAAGCGAAAAGTTAGGCTGTGGGACCTTGACCTTGTCGCCTTCTGGTGTCTCGAGATGCTCGGTTGGGTATAGTCGCAACGCGCCTCCCCATTCGGGCTTCCATGTAATGTCTGGGTCCAGCAAGTACAGAATCCAGCTCACCCGCCGGCTTCCAATCACGTCGTCGTGACACAGCAGGTGGCAACCTGGCGTGTATACGTTCTGCCCCGCGAATTAGCACAGTGTATTGCGATGTTGACCGCGCAACCTACCACGGCCATGTCTGTCTTCATCCCACTCAATGGGCCAGACTTTGTTATCGAGGACAGGTACTTGCGGAATGCAGACGAGTAGAGCGAGTCGCGGAGGGTGAGAAGCGAAGGCAAGCGCTTGAGCGCCGAGTCGGCGAGGCCATCGAGATTGGCAAGGTCGCCAGACTGGTGTATTTTGTAGATATCGGTCTCTTTGGGTGTGAAGTGGATATGCTCGCGAATTTCTTTGCGGACATTACGAAGGAGGGTATCGTTGACTAGGTTTTGTATTACCGCATGCTTGTAGCTAGATATTCAATCAGAGCAGTCTGGAAGGTCTTCATAGGTTTGGCGCGTACGGCTGTGAGTGTGCGTAATAGTTGGTGTATCCTTCAAGTACCTGGCTGTCAAACAGACCGTCGCGGAAATTCTTTTGCGCCTCGTTGTCGGAGATGGCTCTTTTCTTTTTCGCTTTGCCATTGGCAGGCGCTTCATTCTTGCGCTTCGCCATGATGAGATACGGCAACACGTCTCAATGTCGCAGTAAGAAGGTTTGAGCTGTTGCGCGGACGCAAATCAAAGTAGACTTTGTAAAGATAAATTTGGTCGGCATGAGCTTTTAACCTCGCCGATGCTGTCGCGTCCTCACACCACCACGGCCTGAACCGCTCCACTTGCCCTGCTGCACTGAGAAGGCGAAAATTATTTCCCCTCAAGTACACCGATGATGTAAAAGATCTGCCTGAGCAGCAGGGCCACGAGATTGACGATAGCAATAGCTACGACTTGGTTCACGGCGTGCATACTGGTCATTCGCCATGTGCGGAGAGTCATGCACTCCGGTTGGCTGGAAATGCATTCCCGACGACGGCGGCAAGGAGGCGATAGCTTAAACTTTAGGTTTATCACGATCAACTCCATTCGTACATGCTCCGAACTCTACTTGTTCATATGCACATGCGGACAAGTTCACCGATCGGATTAACGTGGATAACAGCTATCTACTGGGTATCTTGAAATGATCGACGCCGTCTATCCGGACTTCACTCCTCCGGACCTAGTGCGAGCAACTTTGCCATCTTCTCCTCTAGCATCTTGACATCATTGCCAACCGTCTTGATATTGCTAACCATGGTGGTCTCCGCTTTCTTCATATCTTTCTCGACAATCTCTAGTTGGCGCTCCCAGTTCTTGATTTCGTTTTCCTGCGCCGACTGTCGACGTTCCAACTCGCTCAGCACCTCATCAGCTTGCCATGCACTTGTATGCACAAGTCGCAACGTACGCAGGCGCTCGAGTACCAGAGGTAGTATAGGCGAGAGTTTGTCAATAGATGGTAGCGTGCCGTAGAGAGCGTTGATCTTCGCTTCTTGATCTGGATAGGTGGGGGCCTTGCCATCACCAGAAACCGAAGCAGTCTGTGCAGCTTCTTGCCGAACCTCCTTCAGGTGCTCCGCTTCTGCTGTGAGCTTTTTGACATTCTGTGTCACAGCGTCCAGGTTGTTTGTTGAGGCATCTCCAATCAGACCAAGCGTCTGCTCTAGCCTGGTGAGGGTATTTGATACCGGGAAAGGCGTGTGGTCGCTTAACTCTGGCATCGTATTCCCATTCAGGCCCAGGCTATTCTCCATCTGCGTGATGCGCTTGTCGAAATCCGCCGCCTGATTCAGCACAAACTCTAGCTGACTCTTCTGTACTTGGGTTCCTGGCAACGGTGGCTGGTTCGCAATCGCTTTGGTGATCTTCGGGCTCGGTTCGAAGGGCTTGTAGCTATCGAACCTCTGGACTGTCCGATCGAGTATTGCTTGTGCACCGCGTGCGCCGCCCTTGTGTGCTGCATACATTGTGTCGACCTTACTCGCTATGATCTCCATCATCTCCTTGGGGTCTTGCTCTTCAATCTTAGACTTGTCCCCACTCTCCACCCTCCGCTCGTATTCATCCTCCAGCCCTGCCAGCTCCCTCTTGATCCTCAGGAGCTTTTTCGCAAAGCCCTCTTCCTCTTCATCGCTGTCGTCTCCTATTATGTCGCCTCGCCGTCGCTGACGTCGTGTGGATGTACGGTAGGATTGACGTTGTGCGGTGATGTTGTCAGAGAAATCGACCCCGCGCGCATCTATTCGCGCAGGCTGGAAGCGGCTGCGAGCCTGATCTGGCTGGAGCCGTTGATGACGGACTGCGGAGTCATCGGCGGAGTCATCATCGTCGCTTTCACCCTCGGATTCGGATACAGCGGTGGAAGCCTGTATTGTGGACACGTCCTCGGCCAGTTCTGGGGTTTCGTAAATATCAGGCGCCGTGTCAATGCCCGGCAGATTGTCATATTTTGGCCGTGTTGCTTCAGACATTGTGCTGGAGCTTGGGGAAGCGTGGTGGGGTCGATTGGGCGGACGTCGGGGGTCCACGAACTTGGAGGGACGCGCTGAGAATAGAAGTCGCGACCTGCGCTAGTCTCCACGCGGCATAGTTGGGGAATGTGTACAAAAAGGTCCAGGCACAGAGATGAAGACATTGTTTGATGACATGTTGTGCATCTTTCTCTTGGACATTCATCACTACTATCTACATAGTCCACTATCACTTCAATGTCTTGTACTGTCACAAGTGAGCCTGTGCGCCTGATTCGGAAGATACTATGTAGCCGTGCAAGAATATGCATCTCACATTTCATGTTATACCTGGATGTTTCCTGATTTGGTCGATAAGATTTATGCCTGGACCCTGAATGTACGACCGCTGGCAGTCTTCCGTTCTTTCTCCTCGACCTCGGGTCGAGCTCTGCGAAGGACTATTAATGTTAGTATTACCCATTGACGAGCTGATGAAAAAAAATACCTTGCAGGAAATCGGCGGTTCGCTTGCGCATTCGTGTGTGGATGAAGGCCTTTGAAGCCTTGATATGGTAGTGAAAGTAATCGCGGAAAGTCTGGATGTGTGAGATGACCTCGTCTCGTCGTTGCTTAGCAAGATGGCGAGGGAAAAGAACTGTACATATCAGCAACATGCTAGGAAGAGACACCGAGCCACCTACCAAAGGTGATGTAGCCAATGTCGGCAGAACCAGATGTATCAACTCCGGGGATGCCCTGCAGCTCCAGAGGTGGGTCATTTCGGAACAACACTTGCGGTGCGTTCTGGATAGCTCTCCGCCTTGCGTCGACAAACTCCTGGAGAAAGACCTTTCCAAATATCCTGTCTGTCTCTTCCCGGAAGATTGTCGAGAAGATGACGGTAACACGGTCGTGGCTGGCCTTAACGTATATGGCTTCCTCCTCTCGGTAGTGGATGGCGCGGACATTGCCGCCCTCTGCTACACCCTGTGGCGCGGACTCGGATGTGTACTTGGAAGCTTCTTCTTGCAGTTGGTGGAACTCGTCGAATGCCTGTTCGAAGGGTGCAGCCATGGCATTTCGCTTAAGAAGGGATATGCGTCGGACCAGGTCATCTTTGGCGTCTGCATACCGTCAGCACTTCTCCTAGTCCTACGTAGTGTCCTTCGTACCCTGGTCTTCTGGCAGGTTCTCCAAGTCTACCTGGACCGAGAAATCGTATGAAGGCTCGGGTTCCACAATGTACGGGCCGTATTCGCGTTCCAGCACTGCCTGCGCACCATACTGGACTAATTCCTTGAAGCACTTGACGTGGATGGACACAAGAATCTTGGTCTTGCTCTCTGGCGTCGAAATATGGAAGGTGACGCCGTCGAAATCGGACACAACCTGGTCAATGTTGGCTGTGGCTCCTCTGCATGCTGTTAGCTGCCCGACGGTAGAGCATGCGGCGGGGTATTCAGTACCCATTGACACGGTCCCTTAGGAGAGACTCGATGAGAACGTTTTGATAGTCGAGCAGAAGCATGGTGGCGGTTCAGCTCCTAGTAGTGTGTGTATATGTTTGGTGTCGTCTGGCGGGGAGCTGTCGAACACGGTGATGCGGAGGACGGAGGACGGAGGTGTTGCTGTGATGCTGGAAAGTGGGCCTAGCGCAATTCGTGGGGGCGGCCCTTGTCTAAAAAGTTTCCCAGCGAAGACGACGCCGATTCACTACTCCTCGACCATTGCCAGTGGCGCATAGTCGCATACAGTATATCCGCAGCGTGATGAATTCAACATAACGCTTCCAATCTTTTCCAAAAGTCGTTTTTTGCCAACTACGCATTTCTGGTCAAGGAAAAAGGCGCAAAATGGTCAAATCATACAGGTAATGCGCACCTGCAGCGCAACCCATAGAGAGCCTTTACTGACGCTCGACTAGCAAATACGAGCAGACGGACGCTTTTGGTGTGGTCGCGACTGCCACCTCGAACATTGTATGGACCCCGGAAGGCCTCTCACAATCTGCATCAACTCGAGCCGCAGGCGCCGGACGCGCATACGCCGCTGCCAATGAAGAAGTGCTATGTTGGGATATCAAGAAGAGCGAGCTCGTGAGCAGGTGGCGCGATAATTCCTGCACCGAACAAGTGACGGTCATCTGCCGGAGCGACGTAGACCCAGATGTCTTTGCCGTTGGTTACACAGACGGAAGCATACGCATATGGGACGCGCGAACATCGACCGTCATCATCAGCTTCAATGGACACAAGTCTGCCGTCACAGTCCTCACGTTCGACCAGAGCGGAGTACGCTTGGCGAGTGGCTCCAAGGACACGGATATCGTCGTATGGGATCTGGTCTCGGAAACTGGTTTGTTCAAGCTGAGAGGACACAAGGGTCAGATCACTGGCCTACATTTTCTTCACCCCAGAAGCGCATCGGATGAAGATGGTGAAGTGGACATGGACATAGATCAAGCATTCCTACTCTCTACGAGCAAAGATGCGTTGATCAAGATCTGGGACGTCGCTACGCAACATTGTATCGAGACGCACATTGCACAAACCAATGGAGAATGCTGGGCACTCGGTGTCTCACCAGACGGCAGCGGCTGCATAACAGCCGGTAATGACGGAGAGCTCAAGGTATGGGCTATCGATCAATCCGGTCTTCGACAGGCAGCTTCGACCTTGGGCGAAGGGACGGACCGGGAGTATCTCACATCGAGAGGCATATTGTATCGACAGGGAAAGGACAGGACGCAGTGCATATCCTTTTATGACAGGGCCGATTACATTGCCGTACATGGTGCAGAGAAAGCTGTGGAAATTTGGCGGATAAAAACTCCAGAAGAGGTAAGGAAAGCCCTGGTAAGGAAGAGGAAGAGAAAGCGGGAAAAGGCCAAGACCGAGACCAACGGCGAGGTGCAAGAAGAGATGGACGAGGACAAGGTCAATGCAGCGGACGCGGAAATTGGCGAGGTCTTCGTACCTTATGTGACAGTACGGACAGCTGGGAAGGTCAGGTCAGTTGCGTGGATGCATGCCAAGGGGACGAAGAAGCTGCAATTACTCGTCGGCACAAATAATAATCTCTTGGACGTTTACGAGATACCCCAACGAAGCAAGTCGAAGAGTGAGGAGGCACCCGACTACAGCAGGACACTATCTGTCGAACTCTCGGGTCACAGGAACGACGTACGAGCGCTCGCTCTCAGCTCCGACGACCGCATGTTAGCATCTGCGTCAAGCGGAGGACTTAAGATATGGAACATCAAGACACAGAATTGTCTGCGGACACTCGAATGTGGATATGCTCTCTGTTGTGCATTCCTGCCAGGAGACAAGATTGTTGTAGTGGGCACGAAGGACGGTGACATCGAGCTGTACGACATCGCGGCTTCCACATTGCTCGACAAGATTTCGGCGCACGAGGGAGCAGTATGGACGATGCAAGTCCACCCCGACGGCAAGTCACTCATTACTGGTAGTGCGGACAAGTCCGTCAAGTTCTGGAACTTTGATATCGTCCAGGAAGAGATCCCGGGGACAAAGCGCACAACACCGCGTCTAAAGCTCACGGAATCTCGCATCCTCAAGGTCAACGATGACGTTCTGAGCATACAAGTTTCGCCCGACTCGCGGTTACTAGCCGTAGCAACTCTCGACAATACCGTAAAAGTCTTCTTCGTGGATTCGCTGAAGCTTTTCCTTAATCTATACGGCCACAAATTGCCCGTCCTCAACATGTCGATATCTGGTGACAGCAAACTCATCGCAACGTGTTCCGCCGACAAGAATGTCCGTATCTGGGGCCTTGATTTCGGAGACTGCCACAAAGCGCTCTTCGGCCACGAGGACAGCATCATGCAAATCTCCTTCATCCCACACCCCGTCGACGGTGAAGAACGACACATTTTCTTCAGTGCCTCTAAAGATCGAACAATTAAGAGCTGGGACGGTGACAAATTCCAGCAAATTCAAAAATTCAGAGGCCACCACGGCGAAATCTGGGCCATGACCGTCGCCCGAACAGGCGACTTCATCGTCACGGCCAGTCACGACAAAAGCCTGCGCATCTGGACACGCTCCGACGAGCCCATTTTCCTCGAAGAAGAACGCGAACGCGAATTAGAAGAAATGTACGAAAAAACCCTTGCCACCTCGCTCGAAGACGACGACAACAACGAAAACCCGTCTGCCGCCGAAGCTGTCGACGCCTCCAAACAGACAATCACTACTCTCACAGCCGGCGAACGTATCCAAGAAGCCCTTGATCTAGGCATCCCGGATCTCGACCTCGTCCACAACTGGGAGATACAACGCCGCTCGAACCCCAAACTCGCACCTCCACAGCGCAACCCCCTTTACCTCGCACTCGGCAACATCTCCGCAGAGCGCCACGTCCTGTCCACCATGGCCAAGATCCCCGCTGCACAACTCCACGACGCCCTACTCGTCCTGCCCTTTTCCTCTCTCCCCGCTCTCTTCACTTTCCTCTCCATCTGGGTCCGCAAACAGTGGAACATGACGCTTACCTGCCGCGTCCTCTTCTTCATGCTGAAGACGCACCAGAAACAGATTGTGGCGTCGCGCGAACTCAAGACGGTGCTCGAGGCTATGCGCGCGGATTTGAGGCAAACGTTGACTCGGAACAAGGACTTGGTCGGGTTCAATGTTGCGGCTCTGAGGTTCGTGGGCGAAAGGGTCGACGAGAGTAAGATGGTTAGGTGGGAGGATGTGGATAGATTTGAAGAGGAGGGAAAGCAGAAGAAGAAGAGGGCGTTTGTGGACGTGGCGTGAGTGAGGTTGGAATACTATGGAGAATGGGGAGTGTGGAGGGTATTGCATGTGTGGCGTTTTGTTTGGATTTGTTCCTTTTTTCTTCCTGGGAGATGATGATGATGTTAGTTGGTGGTGGTGGTGGTGGTAGTGGGGGTAGTGGGGAAGAAAAAAACATATAGGATCTATGTATATTTTTTGGCAAGATGAGGATTTGATGAGCAAGAAATGAGTGAGAAAGGAAATTCTATCATGACGTTAATCATTTTTTTCATCATTGTTTTCCCACAAACCAACCACCCAAAGCTACTTCCACACTTTGCCCTCATCTCCGCCTAAACTTGGACTTGCCCAATACCGGTCTCTTCACAACACCATCGCCCTCCTCGTCCTTCTTCTTCATCTTCACAACCCCGGTCTTCCTAACCAACGGTCCCTCTTCCTCCTCCCTAACTCTCTTCTCCTCAGCCGCCTTGTCAACCGCCATCTGCGCCTCAAGCTCCGCCTTGCGATTAAACTCCGTCTCCATGATGCGCTTATCGCGAGCCGAATACCCCTTTTCTTTGATGGAGTAAAACACAGCGCCTAGATCCGCCAGCCAGTGCGGATCTACGCTCGTAACACACGACATGTATTCCTTGCTCGTGAGGATTAGCTCGTGGTACACGACATAATCGGGGAGGTAGCCGAGGCCGTAGAGGGCAGACGTGGGGTGGAGTTGAATGGTGACCGAAGTGCGGAGATTGATGTATTCGCCGATTCCTTTTACTTTGGCAGCCTGGTGGTAGTAGCCTGAGCAGATGCATTTACGGATCACGTCCCAGTCTGTGCCACAAGATATAAGCGTCATTTTCTGCTTGGTCATGATGTCGTGGATTTGGTCACGGATTTCCTTCGCGCGGCGCAGTGCTTTAGGATGCAGGAAATGGCGGATGCACCAGCTGTCAGAGTAGCCATTGACTTTCCATTGTGTATAGACATGGAGGAGGGTCAGGTGGTCAGATTCAGGAACGAAGAACTTTTCGCGTGCGGCGTCGGATTCTTCTTGGCGCTCCTTGGGTCGATAGAAGACGCTGGGGACGGAGAGCATGGCGACGATTGTGAGCATTTCTTCGCTGCATTCGTATTCGGTGGCTGTGATGATGAGTTTAGCGAGAGAGGGGTCCATGGGGAAGGCTGTCATGGTGCGTCCGAGTTCGGTGAGATTGCCAATGTTGTCGAGGGCGCCAAGGGCCCAAAGGTCGAAGAGAGAGGTCGTTATTGTGTCTTGAGGGGGTGGATCCATGAAGTCGAAATCAAGGAGGTCCTTTACACCAAGTGACTTGAGTAGGAGTACAGTGTTGGCGAGGTTGGTCCGTTGAATTTCTGGGATGGTTTGGATATAGAACTCATCTCGGAAAGCCCTCTCCGTATACAGGTGAAAGCACTTTCCAGGCCCTGTGCGTCCTGCGCGACCGGCACGCTGAGACGCGTTTGCTTGTGAGATGGGTGTAATCTGGAGCGTGTCCATACCCATTTTCGGATTATAGACTTTGAGCTTTGAAAAGCCGGCATCTACAACATACATGATACCGTCAACTGTCAAACTCGTCTCTGCAATGTTGGTGGCTACGATGACCTTGCGCACGCCTGGTGCTGCTCGATCGAAAATTTTTGCTTGCAAATCTGCAGGCATTTGACTGTAGATGGGAAGGATGCTGAGTTTTGGGGGGTCGTTCAGAAGCTTGAGTCGTTCGGCAATAAGCTCACAGGTGATTTCAATATCCTCTTGGCCCGTCATGAAAACTAAGATATCGCCAGGACCTTGCGACACGTGTATCGCTAGCACTTGCTTTACCGCGCCATCGACATAGTCCTCGCAGGGAGATCGTGCGTAATTGATATCGACAGGGAAGGTTCTTCCAGGAATTATAAACTCAGGAGCTCCTCCATAAAAGCGTGAGAATCGTTCCGAGTTCATGGTGGCGGATGTGACGATCAGCTTCAGGTCTCTTCTCCGTGCCAAGACTTTCTTGAGGAGACCCATCAGCACATCAGTGTTCAACGCTCTCTCGTGCGCCTCATCCATGATGATGCATGAGTACTTGTCCAAGTCAGGTTCAACTAGCGATTCTCGGAGTAAGACACCGTCTGTCATGTACTTTATTTTTGTCTCTTTGCTGGTACAATCCTCGAATCGAATTGCATATCCAACCTGGCCACCTAGCCTGACTTCCATCTCCTCACTCACACGCTTCGCAACACTCATGGCAGCAACTCGACGTGGCTGTGTGCAGCCAATGAGTCCTTGCTTGGCGTAACCATCCTCGAACAGAAACTGCGTCAGCTGAGTCGTCTTTCCAGAGCCGGTCTGGCCGACGACGATGACGACCTGGTTGTCTCGAATAACGCGCAGCAAGTCTTCGCGGACTGCAAAAGCTGGGAGGTACTGTCTCTGCTCTTGCAGTGTCTTGCTCTTACTGAATGCACTTGCACCTTCCTGCTTACTGAGATGTTGCGCAAACTTGCTCCCGCCCTGCTTCTCTTCTCCCTCGGGTCCTGGCGCAGCACTGTCGGTATCCTCCTCCTTAACCCCCATGATATTTCCCAGTGTAGTTCCCTTCGCACTCGTGGCTTCCTGTGCGTGTTTTTGCCGTTCCTTCTGTTGCCTCTTTTCCTTTACAACGCGACTGCCACGCCGACTGAATACTGCCATGTCGCTCTGTGGATCGCGTACAGCCGATATTGGATCGATTTGCTTGGTAAAGACAGTCTTTCCGTCTAGAAACGGTGGTTTGAGGTCGTGTACGAGGATGTGGACGCGCATGCCCTCTTCATCGTCCTCGAAGTCATCATCAAAGTGTCTTCTTTGGGCGACTCCAGACTGCAGCATTCGATTCGTCTCCCATGCGTCTACATCTTTCTGTTTCTGCTGGGCCCGCATACTCGCTCGATTGTTCTGCTTCTTCTCGGTCAAGGCAGCTTCCCGTTGAGCCTCCAGCCATGTGCTTTCAGCGCCACCAAAAGGGTTGTGTGTATCATCGCCAAAGGTGTGTCCGTTCTCTTCGCCGCCGTACCAGTCGCGGTCGAGCGCCATGGAATCAAAGTCCTCGACTAGTGGCTCTGAGTCATCAAAAGACTTTTGCTTGGAATTTGCGCCATCTTCTTGGTTCCTGGGTGTATGGGCGCGGGAAGACGCAGGCTGATTTGGTTTGCGAAACTTGGGACGCGGCGCGATTGAGTATTCCTCGGGGTCGATTTTGCGCCGTTTTGGACTGTGGCGGCGATCCATTTTGGCGATAGAGAAAGATAGGCGACAGCTACCAAAAAGACTAAGTGTTGGAGCGTGGCGGTTGTTGTTGAAGGTGGACGGCGTGAAGGTTGGTGATGCTCGGAGGTCCGCAATTATCGCGCGCAAGCTTCAGCCAATCGTTGCGGGGGCGCCCAAAATTATTTCCAACTTTTGAAAAAGTTCCCCACGCGGCCTGCGCTCTCACTGCACATCTGCTCTCACGAAATAATCCACAATGTCTATGATCACAGCGACTACGTGGGTGCCGCGTGGATTCGCGGCGCCTTTTCCCTCGCGATACCAATTCGACGAAGACGAGTACGAGCGCATATCCAAGCTTGCGAATCTTCAGCTGGAGGACGCCAAGGAAGAACTAGAAGAGGCGCAAGCCGAGGAGAAGAGCAAGAAGAACGGAACTTCGAGCAAGGCGTCAAAAGAAGACGATGAGTGAGTGCGCAGAAATACATGACTATATCCAAAGCAAAACTAATCTGGCAAAGGGACGACGATGACGATCTCAAAGAGTACGACCTCGAGCATTACGATGACGAAGTTGCCGAGGACCAGGGCGACACCATGGCTATGTTCGGGAATGCAAAGAACCTGGTCTTCCACGAAAACGACGAAGACGACCCCTACATCACAATGCAAGGCGGAGAGGAAGAGGACGAGGAAGATCGCGAAGAGCTTCAAATCTTGGCCACCGACAACCTTGTACTGGCTGGTCGGATAGAAGACGAGGTTGCGCATCTAGAAGTTTATGTGTACGAGGACGAGGACGACAATCTCTACGTGCATCATGACATCATGCTGCCCGCCATCCCACTCACTGTCGAATGGTTAGACTTTCCCGTGGGCAAGTCAGTAGGCACAAGCGAAGGCAAGGGCAACTATGTGGCAATTGGAACCATGGACCCTGATATTGAGATTTGGAACCTGGACGTGGTTGACAGCATGTACCCAGATGCCGTGCTGGGACAGGGGGCTGAAGATGCAAAGGCAGACAAGCCGAAAAAGAAGAAGAAGAAGAAGTCAAAGAAGGCCAACGATGAGTTTCATGTCGACTCGGTGCTCTCCCTCGCCGCCAATCGCCATCACCGAAACCTCCTTGCTTCCTCGTCGGCAGACAAGACAATCAAGTTGTGGGACTTGAATACGACAAAGTGCGCAAAGTCATACACGTACCATACGGATAAGGTCTGCTCGGTTGCATGGCATCCCGTCGAGTCTACTGCGCTGCTGAGTGGTAGCTACGACCGAACCGTAGTGGCTGCCGACATGCGAGCACCCGACGCAAAGGCACCACGATGGGGCGTTGAGAGTGATGTTGAGACTGTACGGTGGAACCCGCACGATCCCAATTACTTTTACGTAAGTCCCGCGATACCAGCTTCTTTGCGCACTACTAACAATCTTAGGTCTCTACTGAGAATGGCATGATACATTACCACGACACTCGCAATGCGCCAAAGGACCCGTCTGGCTCGAAGCCGGTCTGGGTCCTACAAGCCCATGACGAGTCCATTTCATCTTTCGACATCAACCCTGTGATACCAGGCTATCTGGTGACTGGCTCCACCGACAAGCAGGTAAAACTATGGAACATTCAAGACAGCGGGCCAAGCATGGTTGTATCGCGAGACTTGGGCGTCGGCCGGGTCTTTTCTACAACCTTTGCCCCTGACAAGGAAGTCGGCTTCCGACTCGCAGTGGCTGGAAGCAAAGGTGCTGTACAGATCTGGGACACAAGCACGAACGGTGCAGTGCGTGCAGCTTTCGCGAACAAGGTACCGGCAATCCGGGGAGATGGCAAGGAGCGTCTCGTGGGCCTGGAGGAGCAGGACACCGACTCGGATACGGACGAAGGGGAGAGCGATGAGGAAGGCGCAGAAAACGGCGATGAGAAGGGGTGGGAGTCAATGGAGGAGTAGACTAAGATACCCCAGGCGTAGAATGAAACGACGTGTACCAAGTGTCCCGGAACACGGATACGATAGCATGTACACGTTTACCTTTACATGTGCCAAAAGTCAACTGGTTTAGCTTTACATATGCCAAAAGTCAACTGGTCTGACCCCGCAGCGCGGGAAGAGACATTGTGAAGTTATGTTTCCGCGGATGGCATCCGAGGCTCCTGATCCGCGCAAGCTGCATGTTTCAGGAAAGTCCCGGTAGGCCCGCGCCCTTACCTTGTTGTTGTTATTGTTGTTTTCCAAGAAAAGTGCTCCTTTCATCTCACCTGAGTCGGCTACTCGGCCCCGATTGGCATCGTGAGTCAAACATGTTTCATGTCCGTGATATCAGCAGCGCAACCGACCCAGGGCAAACGATAAAATCAATAGTCAGTATTGTTTTTGTGTTTGCGACCCTGAAGCGTAATCAAAGGACTTGGTCCACCGAAGTGAACTGCCACCACCACACAAAGCGGCAAGCGGTTGATCAACGCTCCCAGTTCGTGTACGGGCGGGTACCAACATCGGGCCCAGGTGGATCCGCCGTCGAGGGCTGGCCGAGGTCTCGATCTTGCGGGATCGTCGTCACCAAGTAGGCCAAATCTCGAGCCTTCGGGTTGTGAAACCACGACGCGGCGCAAGGCAGAAAACAGGCGCGTGACCAAGGACAGGTCTGAATGATGTGACCTGGGCAGGCCGAACTCTAAGTACTTGGGTCGGGGGCATCTAGAATGTTGCATGACCGCATTGAGCGGGCTTTATTCAGCGCGAAGATATGCCGTCGCCAGCAGAAGGGAAACCACGGTGCCCCATTGTCGTGGGGCGCAATCGGTGCTTATGCCATGTCGAGCCACCAGTGAGCTGGCCACGCCGACCAGCTGCTGCTGCTGTACAGCCGCCGTCAATCTCAGCTCTCAATGCCGTCCTGGAGCGAGGCACAAAAGGCTTGATGGAGCGTAGCGGGCGATCTTGGCCCTCCAGGACTGGCAGGCTGCCAGCATTGAAACGGCGACTCATGGGCGGTGCGCCCACCGAAGTGGTCGGTCCCAGGCAAATAAGCAACGCTGGCATCGAGTCCCGGCTCAATCTGAGACGCATGGGCGGCAGAGGCTCTCTTTTGCTGCGTGCGCCCATTCGCCTGCACGGCAAACGCATCATCCACTAAACTTAGCCAGGCCGTTTCAACGCCACCAAGACACTGCCCCGAGCCTGTGTGCAATGCCATTTGCTGGCTTCTGCCCGTTCCTGGCGCACCCTGGTTGCTTCTGCCAATCTTTGAGAGACATGTCGACGCGGCTTGGTTAGCGGTGCCGCCGGGGGCATGCTGGTTTTTCAATCTGCAGTGTGTGTCGCCGTATTGTCGTGCCCTTCATCTTCAGGCTCCCTCCCTCTCTTTGCCTTACGCGCCCCGTTGCCCTTCTCCAGCATTCATCCCTCCTTTCGCGGCCCGGTGTTCGCTCCTTACGACACAGCTGGTCTCCACGCTCTTTGACAGACGACTTCCTCTTCGACGCTTGCCCATTCCACCATTTACTCTTCTATTCATCGCTACCCGCTTCGAGCACAGGTTGACTAAGTCAATCCAAATCCACAACACAAAAAAAAACTCCCTCTTCCCGACCAACAAAACACGTTGAACATACGGCTTCATTGTCTGGAACCAACAGCAGCCTTTTCCTGCGACAAGTGCATCACAAGTACGACCACGTACTCAGTACACACGGTTACACTGCAAGAGGGCACGCGTTCTCCAACACACCCTCTTAACTCGTCCGGATTCTCTTCTAGAACGACGCGGGACTTGCACTAGTACTAGGCTACCAAGCGCTGTTCGGACCTCGTGCCCAACACCAAGACAATCTATCCCACGCAAATACCCCGCACAGCTGCACCTCACCGGAACAGTGACCAACGGCATTCCTTCTTACAATTACTGACCCTACCGCCGGCAATCGGACCCTTTTTTCGCAATATCGCAAAAACAAGTTGCAATCAATCCGCCAATATGTCTCTCGCCCGTGCCATGACCAAGCGCATGAAGCGGACAGAAGTGCCGAAGGAACCCAAACCCATAGAGACGCGCGCTCGGAGCCAGAGTTTGAGGAGCGTGAGCAGCAACATTGACCGTTCGCAAATCTCGTCTCCCATCGCTCTGGTCTCGACCACCAACATGCTCTCCTACAACGCCCCCGATATCTCTTCACTCAGGAACGTCTCGTCCATGACTGTTCTGAGCCAATCATCGGCCGACGATTCGGACCACAGTGTGTCGACACGCTCGCGCGCTTCTTCACATGCCTCGCGAGACACTACCCTGACGGATGCTTCCTCTGTGGCGTCTTCGCCCACCTCGCCAACGCCAAACCACCTTTCGGGATACTTTGCTGCGCCCGGAAAGCCGCTCAAGAAGTCTGCCTCGATTGCCAGCTTGAGGCAAGTGCAAGAGGAGGTCGACGAGCCTGTCCCGGCCATTCCCCAAAGAGCCATTTCGCACAGCAAGCGGGCACACGAAAAGCTCGCGCACAAGAGGTCGCTCCAGACTGTAAACACACGGTCCAGCACACGGACTAGCTTGACCTCGCCAGTGAGCATGGGCTCATTGCGACACTCGCGCGAACAGCGATCTTCACTCGACATGTTCACGGGCTCGATCCTGGAAGAGGAAACCCACCCCTTTGGCCGCGAACTTGAACAGCTCAATGAGGTCGTTGAGGAATTTGGCGGTGTAGTGCGGGACGCCGAGGCAGAGGCCGACTTCAGCGCCATGCGCGCCAAGAACCTCGCCGCCTTCTGCGCAGCCGACTACCTCGCTGAGATCCGGCCACTCTTCAGCTACCGATTCGGAACGCCGAACCAGGCTGCACCTATGGCTTGGATTTGAGAAAGACAGCCGTTGACGACCAGTTTCCTTTCTCAGTGTGTTACCTGGGCTCTTTTTGCTCTCTGCTCGATACCTTAGACGATGTCTTTCGTTACACCTTCATGTATATACCTTACTGACTGACCCCCACCCCACCCATCTCGATCCATCACTCCTTGATCTAATCATAGTTTTTTGTTTTTCCCTTTTACTTATCTGTTGGCACGGTTGAGAACGGCGCGCAATACACATATATGGGCGTACCCAGGAAAACCCTGCCAGGCTTGGGCAACTAATCCCACACTATCTCTAACGATCTCTCATGTTCTTATTTGTACGATGGTTATTGGCAGGCTTGCAGGCGCAGTTGGTCTAGGTTGGATGGGGCGTGGTACACTGCATGTACATTTGTGTCTTATTCCGACTCAACGTATTATCTACAATCAATACACATCACCTGCCACAACCGTACATCCCTTCTCAGTGACTCTTGTCATGCACTATCATCATACGCGGTCTTGCTCCCCCCTTCCCCCCCCCCTACCAAATCCAAGATGACCATGTTCCCGCACGCGGTATAGGCAGAATCGGGAAGGTGACGTACAGAGCAGCACACCTGCCGGAATCGTAAAGTCAATCACCACATGGGCGCTCCGGGAGCAATATACTGCGAGACAAGTGCCGGCAATAAGTGATCATGCACCGGGATAGCATCCACACTCATATATTGCCCTTTGCGGCTGGCGCCATGGAGGGCGGGAGTGGCAGACCCTGGACCCGACCTCAGAATTTAGCGCAGCCTCGGAGCCGGCGAAACACGTCGGCGCATACTCCATGTCGCATCTCAAACTTTTGACCATCAATTGGATTCAAGTCGGCGCAATCGCAACGCCATACACACACACGCATATACACATAACCCGCCCAAGATGATATGTCGGTCCTGCATACGGGCAGCGTCCCGCGTCCAAACCCAAATAACTCGCTCCCAACAATCACAACGACACCAATACGCCCGCTTCCTCAGCTCCACCACACCACCCCTCCGCAACGCAGCCCCCATCTCCGCCACAACCGCCACGCAGACCGCGGCCCGACAAGGAGACGCTTCATCCACGCATACCCCGCCGACTGCAACATCGACATCAGCCGCACAGCCCTTTAGCGAGCCCTTGACACCAGCCGCGAGCCCGGACCTCAAGGCCGTCGCAACCGAAGCGGCAAAGAAGAAGGCGACACCGCTCGTAAAAAGCAGCATGCCAGCCGGCCAACCCCTCAAGGGGATCAACTTTCTAAAGGACAGACAGGATCCCGTAGCCCTTGCAGACGACGAGTATCCAGCCTGGCTATGGACGATTTTAGATCGACAAGAGAAGAAGGCTGAAGCTGGAGCAGGAGATTTGTTTTGTATGTTTCTTCTTTTTCTTCATCCACATTACTCTTTTCTTTGTCCACACTATTTCTTCTCCCGCCTTTTTCTCTCTCTCTCTTTCCTTATCCCAAATCCCCCACAATCACTGTGCAATCACTAACATGAAACCCCCCCTCTTCCCCTCAAACAGCAAAATCAAAGAAACAGCGTCGTCTAGCCGCCAAACGGCTCCGAAAAGAACAGGCCATGAACCCAGGCATGCTCGTGCCCAAAGTCCCGCTCTACGAGCAAACGGTTGATTTACCGGCTGGCGATGGTAGCTTGGCTGCTGCCGTTCAGGCCTCGAGTGCGCGCGAAGAGTTGACGAAGGCGATGCGGAATAAGCGCAGGGCGAGCATCAAGGAAGCTAATTTCCTAAAGGCCATGGGGTAGATGTGTGGGAGATTTTAGTCACACATATTATAATCTTTTCATGGTAAACTCAGCCTTTGTACAAAAATATACGATACAGGTACATTCTTGAATAAAATGCAGTAGATAATAAACATTCTATATGAAGAAGAAGAAAAAAACCAATATTTGAGCTGATTTGTTCCTAAATGTATGTATTCATTTACTTCGTGTTCTACATGTAATCTAAGCTTACAATGGCAGCAGCAAACGACAACAACAACAACAACAACAGATACTGCTGATGCTGAATGCCGAGTGCTGATTAATAAGTGTTATGAATGAATGAATACATGACATGTGTTCGCCCACAAACTCCTCCCCCCTTTCCTCCCTCCCTACCAACAATAACAACAACAACAACAACAACAACAACAACCAACAAAACACAACAGACAAAAAAGACGCCCACCAGCCAATATCAACAGATGGGAGGGGGAAAACCATGCCTTCCCATCTCTCTGGAAGCAAAAAACAAAAAATCAAGACCAAACAATGACCCAGAAACAGAACACCCAGCGATGCAACGCTATGGAGTAAAGACGATTCAAAAAGAGAGGAAAAAGACAAAGAACCCATGAGCATAACCTCACCCCAAATCTTACACATCAAATAAGCATCCCAAACTCCTCCCCCTACCTCCATGACAGCGATGATTTAAAAAGAAGGAAGAGAGAGAGGGAGAGAGAAGGAGAGAGAAAAGAAAAAACCCTGTCACATAAAACTCATCTTAACCTCCTTCTCTCCAAAGTCCTCATCAAACTCATCCGCCCATGCGTTCGCACCTAGGTCGCCTCCCAGCATCTCGGCCGGCTCCGTCTTTCCCGACCGCAAATGTGGCCGGCGGTCAAGCGGCTCGTCATCCCATGATGGCGCAGCAGCAGTGGATTCGGGATCCCATCTCGGTGACGCTGCTCTCGAACTCAGCGGGGGTCCACCCCACGGTGACGTAGCACCAGATCTGCTTGGCTGAGATGGCAAGGGGGAAAGCGGAAGCGGGGATCTTGGTCTTGACGATGCGGCTGCAGAAGGCGGGAGGGCAATTGATGGGGGATTATGTTTCAACGTGTCGTTTTTGTCATCGCGGAACGAGGTGTCAAATGTCATCTCCATGGTTCCCGCACCGGGATCATCAAATTCATCGTATTCCTCGAATGCACCGCCCATGGTCGTAAGACCGGGTTTATGTGCCGTGCTGCCGTTTGCCTTGTGGGAGTCCCCGAGACTATCGTTGTAGGACTTTGTTTCCCGAAGGGTAGAGTAAGGGCTTGCTGTTATTTGCGCGGGAGGTACACTGGCCATGTCTATTTTCATGGGTGGGAGTGTGCTTTTGATTTCCTTGATTTCGAATTCAGCTTCGGCGTTGTACTCTTTGCTTTCGGCGGCGAGCGCGGCTACTTCCTTGCGAATGGCGTCAATGTCGAACATGATTTGTGTTTCGGCGAGCTTGGCTGGGTCCTGGTCTTGGTCCAGTCGCCTATGGGCTGGTAACGCAGAGGATTGCTCATCGTACACTTCCCACTCTTTTTTATCGGCCTTCTTCTTCTTCCACCAGCTTAGTTTTCCGCCCTTCTTCTCCTTCTCTTGGGCCTTCTTCTCGAGTTCTTTGCGTGCCTCTTCGATCTCGTTGATGAGTTCACGTTGGCGGATTTCGTGATTCTCCGGATCCGGATCTTCGATTTCAACAAATTCGTCTGATTCGACAAGCCAGCCAACTTCGCGGAGCAACTTGGGCATTGCAGCTCGATAGGCCATGTGGCCAGGCACGAATTCGGTTACATTCACGTTTTCGATGGTCGGGACATGGACAGGAGCAAGACCTGCGACGCGCATGACACCGCCGCTAGTGGCGCGGAAGAGATAGCCTAGACCCGTTAATATCAAACAATGCGGTCAAAGGAAGCAACGTACCTAGGATCCAGTCATTGGTAGCATAACCATTGACAAATCTTCCAGGCACGACAGATCTAGCCCTCATGTATTCATCATGCTTGGCGACGGCCGGTGTACCAAACATGTACACATTCTGCACAATACCGAACGCCCCGCGTTTAGCAAGCTCTTTCAGGCACGAGAAAATAACCCTCGATCCCAGCGAGAAGCCAACAAGGGTCACAGGCCTTGTTCCCAAGTTGCGGTCGATGAGCGAGTCGGCAAGAATGAGTCCCGCCATGTCTGCTCGCGCTTGTGATACAATCCACGGATTATCGATCAAATACGACAGCTTCGTCAATGCAAGAGGCAGTGTCATGGCGGCCATGAGAGTGGTTAGGATAGTGCTTCCAAGCACTTGTTGTAGGCCTTGCGTAAGAGCCTACATAGTTAGTATGCGCTTTGCCAACCTGCACAAACATACTCACCTCAGTAGCAAGGATATTGATGGTGTCACCCATGCTCCTCAGCATCTCAGGTTCCCACAACACGGAATAAATATCGCCCATAATAGGATCCACGGTACTGTACGGCAACCGGACGTCATCGACTTTGCCATTCATCCAGCCTGCCAATGTAATAATGAGATGTGTCCTCTTATTGTTATGAAGAGGCCGGTACTCGAACGTTTTCACGTTACCCGTTCGTCGATCCATTGCCCTGACGCCAACAGTACTACCGGTGACAACACCAGTGGATGTGATAATGGCGGCACCTCCGGCACCTGCAAGAAAACTGCTGGTGCCTGCTACACCAATAGTTGTGAAGCCCGCTGCAAGTCCAGCTCCAATGACAGGCGCAAGAAGACCTGCGGACAAGCCAATGACAAGTCCACCACCAACAGTTGCAAGACCCATAAAGGCTATTCGCTTGTTGCGCGAGCGCTTGGCTCGGCTAGCCATATGCTCATCTTCGTTCCAGTTTTCTTTGTCTGCTTGTTCTTGCATTTCCAGGGCATCTGTTACGCGCTTTTCAAAGCGGCAAGTCTCCAGCCAGTCGACACTTAGATACTTTCCAACTTGTTCGAAGAGCTCTCTTGATCGCGAATCGTAGACTGAGTCTGCTATGAGAACCAGGAACAGGTCGCACAAGACTGTCCATCGGAGGTCTATGTCAAGGTTCTTGCTGGTAGGGAGTTCCGAAGGCGATTTGACTTGTGGGTAATCGAAGCCGTCCTCTTCGTGTTCTCTGTATGCTGGCGGAGGTGGCGTCTGTAAATCGTCCTGCAAGTCCACCGACGAGTTTTTCGATCTCGACTTGTCTGCTAGAGAGTCACGCGGTGACGAAATCGAGGGTCTCGCAGAGTCCGACTCATTCACCGTCTCGAGATCTTCGGCCGCGGGGTTCTTTACGCGAGCATTTCTCATGAGTGCTGGGGTCAAGTCTGCTGGGACTACGCCATGCTCAGACAGCTGCTCGATCATAAGTTGCTCGGAAGCATTGATATCCATGTGCCCGTATATCTTGACCATGATCTTCTGCGACCACATCTTGGTCGTCGCCGCCTGCATCTCGAGCAACTTCTTCATGCTCTTGTTGGTCGTCTGAAACTTCGAGAACTTCCTATTCATTTCCACCATGGCCAGTCGTACTAGGCCAACGTATGCGACACGTTGCCCCTCGGTGAGGAGGTTCTTGGTGGCTTGCATCTGCGCGAGCGGATCTCGACCTTCTTCGTCCTCATCGGCCAGTGCAGTGCTCCTCTCTTTGAAGAGATAGGCAGTGTTATCGTCCATGCTTGTCTGCGAGTCGGCATCGTCGTCCATGATGACTCTGGTATAGCCCTTAGCAGCGCCTCCGACGTTGCCATAGCCGCTCATGTCCTCCAGCTCTTCGGCGTTCTCCTTCGCAATGAGCCGGTTGTCGTCGTCGTACATGTCGTAGTGGGCGTACGCAGGCATCGTCTGCCACTCGCCATCGTCGTCATCCTTGAATTCTCCCTCGTCTTGTTTATGTGCTTGTGTGACGGTGTGCTGGTGCGAGTATTCAGAGACGGTTACAGGCGCGAGACTCGTTCGGTGCGGGTATGAGGTCGCTGCGGTTGCGCTCTTATAGGGCTCTGCCGTCTCGAGAGACTGTTTGCTGTCGGCCATTTCCTGCTTTGGTTCTGCGTCCTTGTCGCCAGATTTCTTCTGTTCGGCCTTCTCTACCGGCCCCTTGGCCTGCCCATTGACGTGCGGTTGCGCATCGCTCTCTGCCTCGGATTTGTCTACCATGGCGTCTGGAAGCTTTTCCATACTGTCTTCTTCTGTGGCAGGCTTGTTTCCCTTGTCAGACATGGCGACGTCCTCTTGACTTGCCCCTGCAGAAGCTACCGCATCTTGAAACTTGTCCCCCTCTCCGTCCGAATCTGAGCTCTCGTCGACCGGAGTGCGCGGCCGCCTCTTGGATATAGGCAGACCAAAGTCGTCGTATTCAACGGCTTCAATGGGCTGTTTCTTTGCTTCCGCGCTCTCCGTGCTGCTGCCCTCGTGCTTGGTAGGCGCGGCGGGGTTCTCGCTCATAATGGCCCGACTACCGTGAGAAAGTCATGGAGAGGTGAATGAGGTGAAAGAGAATAGATGCAACCAAGATACGCCAAGTGTTTATGTGAGAACAATCCAAGTCTATGTCCAAGTTTGTACAATTCGTCGTGACTGGCCTCGGGCTTGTCTCACAAATGCGGAGAGCAACGGGCGTCTCGTTACAAGCGCAGATGTCGGATCCGGACTTAGCGTGTCTGGCGCCTGCACGGCCTACCCAAGTTCCGCCTTTCAGATGCGAACTTTTGGCCGCATCCAAAACTTCCTCCCCGCAGACATTCGACGTTTCCCAACCACAACGCCGCCATGAAGTTGAAACGCGCAAAGGTAATGTCGCATTCTACTGTGCTGCTCACGTGATCCTGGCTAATTCCATGCCAGGCATACAAAAAGCAGCTGCACCAGTACGAACTCAACTTCGGCTTTCGCGAACCCTACCAAGTCCTTCTCGACTCGCAAATCCTCCAAGATGCCTACAACTTCAAAATCGACCTGCTCGCGCGACTGCAAAAGATGCTTGGCGGTCAAGTCAAGCCGATGATCACCACGTGCGACATGCGGCATCTCTACAACGCGAAGCCCAAGAACGAAACGCTCATCTTGCAGGCAAAGGAGTACGAGCGCAGACGGTGTAACCACCAGGATTTGGAAGAGCCCTTATCGTCATTAGAGTGTCTAAGCTCGGTAGTGGATCCCAAGGACAGTGGAACAAACAAGCACCGCTACGTCATTGCTAGCAACGACTCGAGCGTGCGCGCAAAGATGCGCCAGATCGCTGGTGTGCCCGTCATATACATATCTAGGTCGGTGGTGCTAATGGAGCCCATGGCCGATGTGACAGAGCAGTTCCGCGAGCGCGAGGAAAAGTCAAAGTTCAAGTTGGGGCTCAAGGGACAGCGGAATCCAGGCAATGCAGACGCACCGCCCAAGCGAAAACGAGCTGACGAGGGACAAGACGCAGAGGGCAACCAGTCTATTTCAGATCAAGCTACAGGAGAGGCGAGGCCAAAGGCAAAGAAGCACAAGGGTCCAAAGGGCCCCAATCCGCTCAGTGTCAAGAAGCCCAAAAAGGACAAGACAAGTGCTCCCAAGAAAGCGCGACCGTCCACATCAGAAACGGCCGGCGGAGATGATCATAGGGGGAATCGTGACGACTCAGCACCAAAGAAAAGGAGGAGAAAGCACAAGTCCAAGGCCGAAGGCGGTAATGATGATGACGCGCCGGGTGGGGAGGAACCTGCCTCCCCATGAAGCCCGTTACGAAAAGGTTGGGCCCAAACGTGGGTTAACCTATGATATTCGAATACTGGGGCATTGTCAGACTCGATAATTGGGGATGATGAAGCGAAGCATACCAAAGGCGCACGACATATACGCGTATACTACAGGCTATTTCTGATGGGCGCGTCCATATAGAGGTGCCATCATGCACAGATCTTCTAAACCCTCTTTCCCTGCGCAAGAAGATCAGACACCTTTGGCGGGAGGACAAGCGTGCTTCGGTCATTGCGCTTTACAAACTCGACCACGACTTCGGCCGTCTTCTCAGGCAGATCCTCGTGAAGAAAATGGCCCGCGGCGGGAAAAACTTGGAGTTGGAATTTACCTGCGTTACATTAGATACCATGTTCATACAAATAACAGCAGCTACTTCAATCTTACCCTGCATCTGTCCAATCATCAACTCTTTATCTAGCCTGTCCGTTCCAGCAAGCAGCAGCAACTTGGCTCCCTTGCCGCTGAGAAATTTCTTACTCATGCCCGTGAACCAGTTTGCCCAGAATGGTTCCGTACTGGATAGCTCCGTCCGCCACGCCCAGCGTCCGTCTGCTGTTGGTAGTAGCAGACTAGGCACGCTGGCCCGGGCTGACTGTGGATTCCGCAGTGTCCGCGACCGGATGTGCCACTCGATGGCTGCAGGGAGAGAAGGAAATGACTTTGGTCTGCTCGCAAGGTAAGTATGCATGTGTGCCAGCGTCTCCATGGCACTGCCTTCGACCACGTCAAGCACGCCAAAGCCTAGTAGCTTATTCGCCAGCAGCCCCTTGTTGGCAACGTCTGTGACGACGGCGCCACCAAGACTGTGTCCTATAAGAACGATTGTTGGGAGTTGTGGCCAGCCCATTTTGCTCTGCGTGAGGAGCAACATGTCGACCACATCCTGGCTGAGTTGCTCAATGCTCAAATCGTTGTCCACCTCCCCGCTGGCATCCCATACTACGCTGCCATGGTCGCGTGCTTCAACAGCCAGTATACCAACTTCCGGCATTGCTTTCTTAATATCCTTGGCCGCGAGCGCAAACGTCATGGCCGAACTTCCGGCGCCATGATGCAAGACTATCAACGGCGCCTTTGGACTAGCTGGTGGCGTGAGGTATACGTGGAACTTGGCATGGCCTGCGCCGTTGCGATCCTGCTCGAGGTAGAACTCTTGCGCATAGTAGTCGGACCAGTGTATTGCGGGGGCGGGCCTTAGTGTGCTAGACGGTATCACAGTACCGGTACTGGACATGGACGATGCCGAGGACGAATCATCTTCGTACTCGGGGGCTTCTTCCTGCACCGCCTCAGGTGGTGGCAGGGACGAAAGTTTGGTCTTGGCAAATTCCCGGGCCAGGCTGGACATGGCGGCAGCGAGGTGATTGGCCCGCGCGTCGTGTATTGGCTGTATTTGGTGAGATGGCGGTGGATGCAGACGAGGGGAATTGATGCGGCGGGGTATCTGATAGACGTAGGCAGGGATCGATCTTCATGTCTTAGCGTGTCGTGGGGAGCAAGGCTTTACCTTCATCGCAGGCTGGGTTTCAGATCGTCAATGACGTAGCCGCGTGGGCAGGACAGTGAAAGGCGCCCACAATGCCACGAGGCTGGGCACAATGCCATCGTACCGCAGACATGCATGACAGGCATTTAGGTTCCATGGAGGTTTCCGCGGGACGATCTGGACTCATGATTTGCGGCTAGGGTGCTTGTGAACCTGGCTGGATGAGATAATGACGTACGTCGATCTTTATCCTCTTAGCGCCCCCGACCTTCAGTAAAACCTCAGCGCTCCCGCAGTGGTTCGATGCACTTTACGAGCTTTTCAAAGCTCTCACCCTCTTGATTTCCTTCATTTACACACCAGGACTTCTGGATATCTCGCACTCCCTGTTCCGATTGATCTACTCTACTACGGCTACGATTGCCTAGCATGTGGAAAGGCGGGAAAGATAACGGGGACGAGGGCTTGATGGCTGAGCCGCCCCACCCAGTTCCCAATGATGACGGATCGAGGTCTTCCAGGAGAAGCTATGAGACGTCAAGGAGACACGAGGAGCCTACTGAGAGAACGAGACTGATTGATCGTCCGAGGCACCCACCCAACTCCGATGGCTACCTCGACCCTGATGACCCAGCTGTACGTTCAACCGTGTTACGATGAATCATACATTGCTGACAATCCTAGGTATCACCCTACAACCTCTGGACCGTGCGGGCTATGCGCTACCTTACCATCCTGTTCCTGATCATCTCGTTCCTGTGGTGGGTTCTCCTGCTGGTATCCATCTTCGTCTCTCCGCCTGGCCTACATACCCGTGGATCAGGCTTCTTCGACTTTGCATACACATGTCTCACCATTGGCAACCTACTCGTCGTAACCATTTTCTTCATCACTCCGGCCAAAGGATTGCGCATCACCACTGCTATCATTGCCGGTCTCTTGGCGATTGACATGATTCTTATCTTATCAGTTCCCCGCCTTAGGTTGGAGGAGGGCTGGGTCGGTATCGCAAGTGTCGTTTGGGCTTTTGTCATGGCTGTCTGGTGCATCTTGACCGACCGCGTTGTCGCCTACGGAAAGCAGGAAGAGGAAGAACGTCTGACCGGTCGCGCAGAGACAAGACGTACTCTGAAGGAATGGGTTGCTGTTCTTCTGGCAACCATTCTTACTGTCGTCTTCATCGTCATTGTCGTCTTGATGACAGGAACATTGGGCATGCGCGCTCGTGACGCCACCCTCAAGATGTACGGTGACCGTATCCTTGTCGATGGCGACAAATACGCTGTTCATCTGGCTTGTGTTGGTAACGCATCAGAAACCCACGGCTCCAAAGACCCTACTGTTCTTCTTGAGGCTGGCGAAACGCCACTGGAGTACGATTTCGAGCACTGGGCCTATGCAGCATACAAGAACGGCACCATTTCCCGCTACTGCTACTGGGACCGCCCTGGTTACGCTTTCTCTGACAACGCACCATCTCCACACTCAGCTGGTATGTCTGCCGATGCCCTCTCAGAAGCACTAGCCAAGGCTGGCGAAGAAGGACCATGGATCCTGGTTTCTGCTGGCACTGGCAGCATCGTCTCCCGCATCTTCAGCTCCCGTCACCTCAAGCAGGTTGTCGGTATCATGATGATCGACCCTCTTCACGAAGATCTCCTCCACCGTATCGGTAGCCCGGGACGTGGTTTCCTTCTCTGGGCATGGGGCATCATCTCGCCCCTAGGCACTGTCCGTCTCGCTGGCGCCCTCTTCAAAGGTCGCACCCGGGAAGACCGTGTCTACGGTCGCAACGCATACCAATCGGGCAAATACATCAAGGCGCAGCTCCAAGAGAACCTCGTCGCCGACTCACTCTCCAAGAACGAGGTTGCGGCCGCTAGAAACATCCAGAGTGCAAACACGCCGCTCGTCATCATCTCAAGCGGCATTGAAGTCAAGCGCGACTCGGAGTGGGAACGCAAGCAAAAAGACTTGACTACCCTGACTGACAAGCTGATTAGTTGGGACATTGTCAACAAGGCACCGCATCAAGTTTGGGACACCCTTGACGGACGCACAGTCATGGAGAAGCGCCTCAAGCAGCTGGTCAAGGCTTCTCTAAAGGCCAAGTCGGAGACGCAGACTACTACTGCGCAAGAGTAAATGAATGGGACAGATGACGGGGCAAACACGGTCGAGATTGAAGCGAAAGAGCGGTATGCATGCACTTCATTTCCGGTGTTTTTTTTTCTTTTTTTCTGTTCTCTCTTCGGGCAGATTGATATCGGGTTCCTCGGCCTTTGCAATGAGCGTTGATTACTTTTTCTTTCGGGCTGAGTTTTTCACCGTTGCATACCCCCATCAGCGTTGCAGGTGGAACTTTGTTCGGAGACTTTTCTTGCGCCTCTTCTTGATCCTCTTTTTCATGAGTACATGTATGATAAGGTATATAGTCTTAATGTTCTAATATGGCAGGAAATGAATATGAACACACGAATTTACAGCATCCATTTCCAAATGTCCGATTACCAACCACCTCAACGCAGACGCTCTAGGAATCCTCTAAATTAGGTGCACAGACATTTCTGCAGCTTGAGTCTGCCAAGATGATTACCAAGAACATTATCGCACATGGACAACCGCTTCACTTTCCAACATGTGCGTGTACATCTGCAAAAAAATATGATATAATGGCTTATTATTCGTTATTCATCCTCGTATCTACTCTCTATCCCGTTATATCGTTCAAATGAATCCTCCCTTGAGCTCATATCTCTGTGTGTGACTAAAGTAAAGGGATTTTATGGTATCTGTGTTTTTGCAACGACTTCGTGCGTGAAAAAGGAAACACGTCGCTAATGAAAAAAGGAAATATGAACAGTCCGTCCAGATCTTGTTGCTATGCGATGTAATGCTTAATTGTACAATTTCGAAAAAGAAAATCGGTCTCTCATGTTGAGAGATGTTCTTCAGGGCGATGCATGTGCGTGCGAGGATTCGGAGATGCGGCGAGAGTGCACGAAGCACGAGAGATTCTATGTCTCAGCTTCTTGTTTGCGACGACGGATGCTGCCAAAGCGCCTCTTGATGGCACCGCCTACGGTCTTGCCTGTAGTGTTGCTGCGACTGACACCGGATGCTTCAGTTGCGCCCGTAGGGGTGATGTCAGGTGCGTCGGCAGGACCGGCGCTCTGGGTGCGATGACGCGAAGTCATCTCTATGCCCTTGTCCCCAGTGCGCCTGTGGTCCTTTAGAGCCTTTTCGATGGTGTACGAGGGCTCGCCCTTGCCCTTGAGGTCGTCTGGGTGGTATTCCTACATGCAGTTAGAAACGCTCGAGTAGAGGAAATTGGTAGAGAACGTACCACTCCAGGCCAGCGACGGTAGTCACCGCCAGGCTCTCGCTGCAGGTCGGCTCCCTCTTCGTAATCGAGAACCCTTCCGAAGCGATCAGCCATGCCAGGGGGGATGTTGGCAACACCCTCCAAAGGACGGTGCTTGTGTACAGAGTCGATAATGTTCTCTCGTGGAGTAGCTCTCAGGGCCTCCTCGTTCGAGTCCTTGACCGCCGCAAGAGGGCTATACTTAGTATCCCTGTTTCGAGCGATGCTGGCAGCGTCGTAAGGGCCCTCGTGGTGGTACCGACCGAAGCTTGCCTTGTCGAGACGATCGATGACGTCGGCACCCTGGAAATTCTTCTTCCTAAGATGGGGAGCACGGTGAGCAACTTTCTCATCATGACGAATTATGTCAAGAGGTCTGTGAGATTTGTCACCGGGAAACCGCTCCCTCAGGGAATTTCCGCGGGGCCGAGACTTGTTCAAGGTAGATGGTGGAGGGTTGCTGGATCGT
>Ga0265798_10001283_pt1 | contig 39418 bp, 39 predicted proteins | sample P3T30metagenome_FD_192430 | JGI IMG/M metagenome (GOLD analysis project Ga0265798, IMG submission 192430) | Plant litter microbial communities from East Loma Ridge, Irvine, California - P3 T30 | ecosystem: Environmental > Terrestrial > Plant litter > Unclassified | place: USA: California...
CGCTCAACTTCTTCGTGGTCGTGGTTTCCGCGATCGCGATCTTCTCGATCCTCAAGATCGCCTTTACCGCCGGGATGCCGCTCTGATGGCCGAAGCCTATAAGATCATCGATCATACCTATGACGCCGTCGTCGTCGGCGCGGGCGGCTCCGGCCTGCGCGCCACGATGGGCATCGCCGAAACCGGTCTCAAGACCGCGTGCATCAGCAAGGTGTTCCCGACGCGCAGCCACACCGTCGCCGCGCAAGGTGGCATCGCCGCGTCGCTCGGCAACAACACGCCCGATCACTGGTCGTGGCACATGTACGATACCGTCAAGGGGTCCGACTGGCTCGGCGACCAGGACGCGATCGAGTACATGGTGCGCGAGGCGCCCGCCGCCGTATACGAGCTGGAGCACGCCGGCGTGCCGTTCAGCCGCAACGAGAACGGCACGATCTACCAGCGCCCGTTCGGTGGCCACATGCAGAACATGGGCGACGGCCCGCCGGTGCAGCGCACCTGCGCCGCCGCCGACCGCACCGGCCACGCGATGCTCCACGCGCTCTACCAGCAGAGCCTGAAGTACGACGCCGACTTCTACATCGAGTATTTCGCGCTCGATCTCATCATGGAGAACGGCGTGTGTCGCGGTGTCATGGCGCTGTGCATGGACGACGGCTCGATCCACCGTTTCCGCGCGCACAAGGTCGTGCTCGCGACCGGCGGTTACGGCCGCACCTACTTCTCCGCCACCTCGGCGCACACCTGCACCGGTGACGGCAATGCGATGGTGCTGCGCGCCGGCCTGCCGCTCCAGGACATGGAGTTCGTCCAGTTCCACCCGACCGGCATCTACGGCGCGGGCGTGCTCATCACCGAAGGTGCGCGCGGCGAGGGCGGCTACCTCACCAATTCCGAGGGCGAGCGCTTCATGGAGCGCTATGCCCCGTCCGCGAAGGATCTCGCCTCGCGCGACGTCGTGTCGCGGTCGATGGCGCTCGAAATGCGCGAAGGTCGCGGTGTCGGCGAGCACAAGGACCACATCTTCCTGCACCTCGACCATATCGACCCCAAGGTGCTGGCCGAACGCCTGCCCGGCATCACCGAAACCGGCAAGATCTTCGCCAACGTCGATCTGACGCGCCAGCCGCTGCCGGTCACCCCGACCGTGCACTACAACATGGGTGGCATCCCGACCAATTATCACGGCGAAGTCGTCAACTTGCGCGACGGCAACCCCGATGCGGTCGTCCCCGGCCTGTTCGCGGTCGGTGAGGCGGCGTGCGTTTCGGTGCACGGCGCCAACCGGCTGGGCTCGAACTCGCTGATCGATCTGGTGGTGTTCGGCCGCGCAACCGGCCTGCGCCTCAAGGAGACGCTCAAGCCGGGCACGGTCCACAACCCGCTGCCCAAGGGCTCGGAAGAAATGGCGCTGACGCGGCTCGACAAGTTCCGCAACGCCAACGGCGGTTCGCCGACCGCGAAGATCCGTACCGAGATGCAGCGCACCATGCAGAAGCATTGCGTGGTGTTCCGCGACAATGCTCTGTTGAGCGAGGGTCAGCAGAAGATCGCCGCGATCTACGGGCAGATGCAGGACGTCCACGTCACCGATCGCTCGCTGATCTGGAACACCGATCTGGTCGAGACGCTCGAACTCGATAACCTCATCGCGCAAGCCGTGGTGACGATGGAAAGTGCCGCCAACCGTAAGGAATCGCGCGGCGCGCATGTCAACGAGGACTATCCGGACCGCAACGACGCCGAGTGGATGAAGCATACCACCGCGACATTTACCGGCTGGGGCGGAATCGGCGGCAAGGTCGAGATCGGCTACCGGCCGGTCCACGACTTCACGCTGACGGACGATGCGGAATACATCAAGCCGAAGAAGCGGGTGTACTAAGCGCCGCGCAAGCATGAGCAAAGCTCGGGCGCGCCACCAGCGGCGCGCCCGGCCGGCGCGGCCAAAGCCGCGACCGACGACGCGGGCTGCGCCCGCGACGCTGTCCGAGAACGTGGCTCGCCCCCGCTACGGCCGGCTGGAACGATGCCGCGTGGCGTTCTGGGCTGCCGTCGATCCCCGGCAACCGCCTGGGCGCACGAACCCCACGCCTCTCGAACCCGACGGCAGAGCGTGATAAAACCTGCGTCAGCCCACGCGGGGGCCCCGTTCGTTTGCAGGAGATCAGCCATGCCGACCGATGCCGAAGATCTGCTTCGCGCCAACCTCCAGCGCGTGTTCAACGAGCGGGACGACACGGCACGGGCGGCGGCGGTGGCCGAACTGTTCGTTGCCGAGCCGGTGATGTACGAGCCTGACGCGATCGTGACCGGTCGTGCGGCGATCTGCGCCACCGCCGGGGCGCTGCTCGAACGCTTCGGGCCGGACTTCACCTTCGCACCGGTCGCGCCCGCGGTCGGCCACTACGGCATGGCCGCGTTACGCTGGCAGGCCGGACCCAAGGGTGGAGCGATCGCCGTCACCGGCACCGACGTCGCGGAGATCGCTGACGGCCGGATCGTGCGGCTGTGGGTGCTGCTCGACCCACCGGCGGCCTGACCCCGCCCAAGGTGCGCACCCGGCTCAGCATCTGCCGCCGCAAGGCGCGCTTCGGATCGGCGGCGGATGCGCTCGCCGCCGCGCGGAACGCGCCGTTCGTGCTGTTGCCCTACGCGTGCGATCGCTGTGACCGCTTCCATCTCACCAGCCGCACCAAGGGCAAGCGGGTGACAGGGCCAGCCTAATCGGCGAACATCTCGCGCAGAACCGCCAGCACCGCGCCGAGCGTCGCCGCATCGACCCGCCCGAGCCGCGTCACCAGCCGCGCCATGTCGATCGTGCGCATCTGGTCAGGCAGCGCCAGCCCGTCCTTGCCCTTGAACCGCACCGCGATGCGGAACGGCGCGGCCCGGCTCCCGGTCGTCATCGGCACGACGGTGGCAGTCCGCATATGCGCGTTCATCTCGTCCGGGGAGACGATCAGGCAGGGACGCGTTTTCTGGATTTCGCTGCCGATCGTCGGGTCGAGCGCGGCGAGCCAAACTTCGCCACGTTTCACCCGCTGACTCACCATGTCAGGTCGGCATCACCGTTGTTGCCGAAGCCCCGCCACTCGGCGCGATCCTCGTCTGCGATCGCTGCCGCGCCCTCGGCCCACCCCGCGCGATGCGCCACCGCGACGGGGGTGGCGATCAGCTTGCCATCCTCGACGCGAAGATCCATCGCCGCGCCGCTCGTCACGCCAATTTCGGCGAGCAAAGCGCGCGGAACGATCAGGCCGGTCGAATTCCCGATTTTGCGTAACGCGGCCTGCATGGCAACACTCCTGTCCCCACCGACATAGCGCGGCAGGCGTGTTGCCACAAGGTTATAACCTCACCGAGCCATCGCCGCCGATTGATCGACCGGCACGACCGGCAGCAGCACCGCGCTCGCGCCGGCGGCACCATGTTCGATCGTCACCGTCGCCGCCTTGTAATCACCGGGCTTCGCGAGGAAGATGTTGGGCACGAACGTCTGCGGGTTGCGATCGTAGAGCGGGAACAGCGAGGACTGGACCTGCACCATGATCTTGTGCCCGGGCAGGAACTCGTGGTTCACGGCCGGAAGGCGGAACTTGTATTCCTGCACCTTGCCCGCCGGGATGGCGGTCGGCTTGGCAAAGCTGTCGCGGTAGCGGCCGCGGAAGATGTCGAGGCTGATCGGCAGTTCGTAACCGCCCATCTTCGGGTCGCTGGCGTTCTCGTCCGGGAACACGTCGATGATCTTCACCACGAAATCGCCGTCGGTGCCGGTGGTCTTCGCAAAGATGTCCGCCCACGGCACGCCCGACACACGCACCGTCTGCGTCAGCACCGGGGTCTGGTACACCATCACGTCGGTGCGCCCGTCGACCGAGCGCTGGTCGGACACCAGCCAGTCGCCCCAACGGCCGTCGTTGAAGTTCACCGGACGCGGCAGGTGCGGCACCGGGTTGGTCGGATCGGACAGGTAGGAATCGCCGCCCGAAGCCGCCTTTGCCAGACCGAGCCCCTTGTCGGCCTGAAGGTACATCGGCGTCAGCGGGGTCGCGCAATCCTTGTCGCAGGACAGCGGCCATTTGCTGAACCGGTCCCAATGGTTCTCGCCCGTATTGTAGATCGCCGCCGCCGGCAGCGTCACGGCGGGCCCGTCCTTCAGATACTGGTTGAAGAACGGCAGCACCATATCCTCGCGGTATTGCTGCGCGGTGTCGCCGTTCCAGTCGAACGCGCCGAGGCTGCGGCCGCTGCGGTTGACCTGGCTGTGCCGCCACGGCCCCATCACGATGAAGTTGTTGGCGCTCTTGCCCGCCTTCACCAGCGATTCGTAGCTGTGGATCGCACCCCACATATCCTCCTGGTCCCACAGTCCCTGTTCCCAAAGGGTCGGCACGTCGGACGGGCTCTGTGCGAGCAGCTTGTCGAGCGCCTGGCCCTGCCAGAACGCGTCATAGGCCGGGTGCGAAACCATCCGCTGCCATGCCGGCAACTGGTCGTACCCGGACTGCTTGGCCCAGTCGCCCGCCGAGACGTTCCGGAAATTTTCGTAATCGTCGTACCCGCCCGAGCGCGGCGCCTTGCCCTCGCCCTTGTAGCCGGTCTGCGATCCGATCCAGCCGATGTTGGCGAGCCGGAACGCGCCGTAGTGGAACCAGTCGTCGCCCATCCAGCCGTCGATCATCGGGCTCTGCGGCGCGGCGACCTTCAGCGCCGGGTGGGGGTGAAGCAACGCCATCACCACGGTAAAGCCCTCGTAGGACGATCCGATCATGCCGACCTTGCCGTTCGACTGCGGCAGGTTCGCCTTGTTCACCAGCCAGTCGATCGTGTCGTACGCGTCCGTCGTGTGATCGACCTTGGTCGGGTTGAGCGCGCCGATCGGCGGGCGGGTGACGATGTAATCGCCTTCCGAACCGTATTTGCCGCGAATGTCCTGATAGACGCGGATGTACCCCGCCTTCACGAACATCTCGTCGGCGAGCGGCAGCGTGGACAGTTCGTTCGGGCTGTCCATCCGATTGGCGCGGCCCTTGGCATTATACGGCGTGCGGGTCAGCACGATCGGCGCGTTGGTCAGCCCCTTGGCGTAGACGATGACGGTGTAGAGCTTGGTGCCGTCGCGCATCGGGATCATCACCTCGCGCTTCACATAGTCGCGCGCCGCCTCGGGCTGGGTGAACTTGGCCGGGATGTCGCCCGCCGGGGTCGGCTGCGGTGGCGAGGCCGGCGGGGTCTGCGGCGCGGACGCCTTGTCGCGCTGCGCCAGGGCGGGGGTGGCGAGCAGGGCGGTGGCGAGGAGCAGGAACGACTTGGCGCGCATGGGCAGGCGACCTTTCGAAGAAAGTGCGGATGCGCGGGCGTAGAGCGGAGCGGACACGTGTTTCAAGTGCGATCCGCATTGACTTGGGCCTGTCGTGCGGGTGAGCATCGCCGCTTCTCCCGGCAGGACTTCCCGCGATGCGTGTATTGCGTTCGATTCAGTGGCTTTTCGTGTCGGCGCTGCTGCTGTCGGTCGCCGCCTCCGCGCAGACCCGCGCGACCCGGCCGCCATCGAAGACGCCGCCCGCCGTCGAGCAGGGCGACGACGAGTTCGCGCAATATGCCGCACAAGGGTTCCAGTTCGAACATGCCCGCTCGCCCGAATGGCAGCTTGCCGAGCATCGCCGGCTCGACCGCGCGCTTGCCGCCGTCCAGCCGCAGCGCAAGGGCGTGGTGGACGCCTATGTGCTGGTCGCGGGGCTCGACAGCGATGCGGTGTTCGGCCGCGAGGCGCGCGAGGCGGCGAAGGTGCTGTCGCGCCGCTACGACGCGGCCGGCCACACCATTGTGCTGGCCGGGCCGGACGGACGCGGTGCCGACACGCAGCCACGCGGATCGCCCGACAATATCGCCGCAGCACTCGCCCGCATCGCCGAGGTGATGGACAAGCGCGAGGACGTGCTGGTGCTCTACACCACCAGCCACGGCGCGGATTACGGCATCGTCTATCAGGATGGCGACGCGGGTGTCGGCACGATCGCGCCGGTGCGGCTGGCGGCGATGCTCGATGGCCTCGGGATCAGGCGCCGGCTGGTGATCGTCAGCGCGTGCTACGCGGGCGTGTTCGTGCCGAAGCTCGCCGAGCCGGACGGCGTGGTGATGACGGCGGCGTCGGCCGACCGATCCTCGTTCGGGTGCGAGGCGGACAGCGACTGGACGTTCTTCGGCGACGCGCTCGTCAACCATGCGCTGCGCAAGGATCAGCCGTTCGCGGCGGCAGCGAAAGAGGCGACCGCGACGATCGCCAGATGGGAGGGACAGGGCAAGCTGCGCGCCTCCAACCCGCAACTCGCGATCGGCACGCGGGCGGCACGCTGGCTGGCGGTGCTGGATCACGGCGTGCCCAGGGTGGCGACGCCGCCGGTCGGGCGTCCGGCGACCAGCCTGTTCTCGCGCAAGGGGGAATAGGACAGGCCGGGCTCTCGCTCGCATCCTGCTCTACCCCGCGCGTTCGCCCGCCGACGCGTTCCTTCCAATCCCTACAGCGGCGGGAGCGGGGCAAAAGGCCGTGCTGGCAGGGAACCCGCAACCCGAACGCGAGTTTGCCGCGCCATGACCGATATCCGCTATCCCCTGCTTGCCAAGCCGCACATCCGCCTGTCGGGTACGATCGACGACAACATGTACACGCTGTTCCGCCAGCAGCTCGACGGCTGCCCGGAGGAAGGCACGCTCGTCCTCGCGCTCACCACGCTCGGCGGCGATCCGGAGGTGGCGCGCACCATGGCCGACGATATCCGCCTGACCGTGGACTATACCGGCCGCGAAATCCTGTTCCTCGGCAAGGTCGCGGTTTACTCGGCGGGCGCCACGCTGATGTCCGCCTTCCCGGTCGACCGCCGCTTCCTCACGCGGCGCACCCGGCTGATGTTCCACGAACGGCAACTCACCAAGACACTCGAGATCAAGGGGCCGCTGCGCACGTGCGTCGCCACGATCAAGGCCACCCTGCACGAGATCGAGGAGTCGATCCGGATCGAGGAAGAGGGCTTCCGCGATCTGGTGAAGGGCAGCCGCGTCGCGTTCGACACGCTGCGCGAAAAGGCGCCGGACAATTGGTACATCGAGGCGGAGGAAGCGCGCGATCTCGGCCTCGTGCTCGACGTGATCTGACGCGGCGATCCCTCCACCGCTTCTGCACGATCTCCTGACCACAAGCGCTTTGGACCGCGCCGCGCCGCGTCCCTAGCCCGAAACCTCCCCAGTCAGGAGGTTTGCCATGCATGTCGATGCCGGGCCGGAACGTACACCGGCCAACCGTATGCTGTTCGCGATGTTGATCGCGGCGATGCTCTCGGTGCCGCTGTTCGCGGTGTATCTGCTCGTCTACGATCGCCAGGCGCAGTCTCGCACTGCGCGGGACTCCATTTCGCAAGGGTGGGGCGGGGCGCAGGTCGTAGCCGGGCCGCTGCTCGTCATCCCCTACCGCGCGCAGCGGCAGGAGCGGGTCGTCGGCGACAATGGTGAGCGAACGGTCCAGACCAACACCGTGTGGCGCACGCTGACGCTCACGCCCGAGGCCGCCGCGATCCAGTCCGACCTCAGCCCGCAGGTGCGCCGCCGCTCGATCTACGAGACGGTGGTTTATGAAGCGCACAACCGGGGCAGTGCGCGCTTCAGCCTCCCCACCGATCTCGCCCGCTTCGGCATCATCCGCGAGGCGCTCGCGCTCGACCGTGCCGAACTGCGCTTCGGCGTCAGCGATGCGGGCGGGCTGTTCGGCGCTCCGCCCGCGGTATCGCTCGACGGGCGGAGGCTCGATCTGCAACCCGGCAAGGGTCCGCGCGAGACGGTGGCTCCGGCTTCTTCACCACGCTCGACGCCGGCGCGCTCGCCGCGCGGCCGGTGCGCGTCAGCTATGACTATCAGTTGCGCGGCAGCGGCAGCCTCGCGCTCGCGCCGCAGGGCGGCGACACCGCGTGGGTCGTGCGCTCGTCCTGGGCCAATCCGAGCTTCCAGGGTGATCTCTTGCCCAACCGGCCGAGTGTCTCCGCGAACGGCTTCACGGCGACGTGGCGGGTCGGCAATCTCGCGCTCGGCCGGGCGCTGGTGTCGACCGATGCCGATGCGCCGGAGGTGGGTGCGGTGCCGCAGGCGCGGGTCGATCTGGTCACCCCGGTCGACGTGTACGATCAGGTCAACCGCTCGGTGAAATACGGGTTCCTGTTCATCGGCTTCACCTTCATGGCCTTCCTGATGTTCGACCTCATCGGCGGCGCGCGCGTGTCGGCGGTCGAACTCGGGCTGGTCGGCGCCGGGCTGGTGCTGTTCTTCGTGATGCTGCTGGCGTTCGCCGAAGTGACCGGGTTTGCGCTGGCCTATGTGGTGGCGGCCGGTGCGATCATCGGCCTGCTTACCGCCTATTCCTCGGCAGTGCTGGGCAGCCGCCGTCGCGCCGGGTTCATCGCGGCGCTGCTCGTCGCGCTGTACGGCGTGCTCTACGTGCTGCTCAGCCTTGAGGCGTATTCGCTGCTGATCGGATCGCTGATGCTGTTCGCGGCGCTGGCTGCGGTGATGTACCTCACGCGCGGTATCGACTGGGCGCGGCGCGGTTGAGGTAGGAAAGGGGGGGGGATGCCGCGCCGCATCCCCCTCTATTGCGTCAGGCGGAGAGGCCGCCGTCCACGTCGATGGTGGCGCCGGTGATGAACGATGCCTCGTCACTGGCGAGGAAGGCGGTGATCGACGCGATCTCCTCGGCGCGGCCGTAGCGGCCGATCGGGATCAGCTGCGTGAATTGCGCCGCCATCGCGCCGTCGGCCGGGTTCATGTCGGTATCGACCGGGCCGGGCTGCACCACGTTGACGAGGATGCCCCGGCTGGCGAGATCGCGTGCCCAGCCGCGCGCCAGGCCCGCCACCGCCGCTTTCGATGCGCCATAAGGCGCTAGGCCCGGTGCGATCGCGCTGTGCGCGTTGATGCTGCCGATGATGATGATGCGTCCACCGTCGCTGATGCGCGGCGCGGCGGCGGCGGTGCCGGCCTGCACACCGGTCACGTTGACCGCGAAGATCCGTTCGAACGCGGCGTTATCGTTCTGGTCGACCGGCGCCATCTCGAACACGCCGGCGTTGTGGACGAGGATGTCGAGCCCGCCGAGCGTGTCGATCGCCTGACCGATCGCGGCGCCTTGCGCGGCGGCATCGCCGGCATCGGCCTGGATCGCGTGGCCGTTGCGCCCGGCGGCGGTGATCGCCGCGACGGTGACGTTGGCCGCCGCCTGATTGCCGCCATAGGTGATGGCAACGTCGGCGCCCTCGGCCGCGAGTCGCTTGGCGATCGCCGCGCCGATCCCGCGCGATCCGCCGGTGACGATCGCCTTCTTGCCTTCGAATCTGTTGCTCATGGATGGTATCCCTATGCGCAGGCCCGGAACGAACCGGGTCTTTCCGCGCTGCGGCGAAGATGGGCGGCGCAGGCGCACGATCAACCGGTCGCTCAGCTCGCCGCTCCCTTGCGCGGAGGTGATTGCGACACCATTTCAGTAGCTTGCCGAACGCATCAAGATTTCCTTGCGCAAGCGAAACCATTGCTGCTGCCGCACAGCACCTGCGAGCTAATGTTTGCGGCACGGCGCGTGCTTGTGTAACGGCATGTGCAAAGCCCTTAGCGCCTCGGCGCACACCAGCCACGGGACACCGATTGTAATGGCCGAATTCTTCCTCCCCGCGAACAGCAAGCCCAAGGCGAACGGCAAGGTTCACGCAGCGGGCGCGGAAGCGAAACGGGTCAAGAAGTTCAAGATCTACCGCTACGACCCCGATACGGGCGAGAACCCGCGCTACGACACGTTCGAGGTCGATCTCGATTCGTGCGGTCCGATGGTGCTCGACGCGCTCATCAAGATGAAGTCGGAGCAGGATTCCTCGCTCACCTTCCGTCGGTCGTGCCGCGAGGGCATCTGCGGGTCGTGCGCGATGAACATGGACGGCAGGAACGGCCTCGCCTGCACCACCGCGATCGAGGACATTCGCGGCGACATCCGCATCACGCCGCTGCCGCACATGGACGTCATCAAGGATCTCGTCCCCGATTTCACGCACTTCTACGCGCAATATTCGTCGATCAAGCCGTGGCTGCAAACCGTCACCCCGCCGCCCGCCGGCAAGGAGCGCCTCCAGTCGCCGGAAGACCGCGAGAAGCTCGACGGCCTGTACGAATGCATCCTGTGCGCCTGCTGCTCGACCTCGTGCCCGAGCTACTGGTGGAACAGCGACAAGTTCCTCGGCCCGGCGATCCTGTTGCAGGCCTATCGCTGGCTCGCCGACAGCCGCGACGAGATGACCGGTGAGCGGCTCGACGAGCTGGAGGATCCGTTCCGCCTGTATCGCTGCCACACGATCATGAACTGCGCGAACGTCTGCCCGAAGGGGTTGAACCCCGCCAAGGCGATCGCCGAGATCAAGAAGATGGAAGCCGAGCGCGTCCTGTAAGGTGCCGGACGCTACGGGTGGTCCGTTCGAGGCGATCGACGATCCCGATCAGCCGGGCTGGATGGTGTGGCGGGGCGGTGATCCGTCGACGTACAACGCCAGCTTCGGCGCGCTGTGGGTCCGCGTAGAAGCCGCCACCGCGCGCGTCCGGATGCGCCCCGCTCCTGGACACGGCAATTTCCATGGCGCGCTGCACGGCGGCGCCGCGCTCGGCTTCATCGACATCGCGCTGTTCGCCGGTGCCTACGCGCTCGGCGCAGCCGGGGCGGCGAGCGGTGTGACGGTCAATCTCGCGACGCAGTTCATCAGCGCCGGCCGACTCGACCGGATGTTGGAGGCACGGGTCGAACTGCTCCGCGAAACCGGCCGGCTGCTGTTCCTGCGCGGGCTGCTGGTTCAGGAGGATGAACCGGTCATCGCCAGCTTTACCGGCACATTGCGCAAGGTCGCGGCATGACCGGCGTTTTAGCCCGCTACAATGCGCTGGTAGCCTCCGGCGAATTGCGCGTGGATGCTGAACAGGCCGCCGTAGCCACCCGTCTGGACGCATTAGCCACCGCGCTGGAAGCGGTCCCGCGCAAGGGATCGACGCTGTGGAAGCTGCTCGGGCGCAAGCCCGATCCGGTGCGCGGGCTGTATATCTGGGGCGGCGTCGGGCGCGGCAAGTCGATGTTGATGGACCTGTTCTTCAACAAGCTCGACATCCGTCGCAAGCGCCGGGTGCACTTCTCCGAATTCATGCTGGAGGTTCATCAGCGCATCGCCGCCGAGCGTAAGAAGGAAGTCGGCGACCCGATCGTCCCCGCCGCGCGCGGGATCGCCGAAGAAACGCGTGTGCTGGCGTTCGACGAGATCATGGTGACGAACAGTCCCGATGCGATGATCCTGTCTCGACTGTTTACGCAGTTATTGGCCGAAGGCGTGACGGTGGTGACGACATCGAACCGTCATCCTCGCGATCTCTACAAGGATGGCCTGAACCGCGAGCATTTCCTGCCGTTCATCGACCTGGTCGAGACGCAGCTCGACGTGCTGACGTTGAACGGCCCGGTCGATTACCGCCGCGACCGCTTGGGCGCGATCGACACCTGGCTCGTCCCCAACGGTCCGCACGCGACCGAACTGCTGTCCGGCGATTTCTTCCGCCTCACCGATTTCCCGGTCGAGGACCGCGCCCACGTCCCCGCCGAGGATATCCCGGTCGAGGGCGGTCGTACGCTCCACGTCCCCAAAAGCATCAAGGGCGTCTCGGTCTTCTCATTCAAACGGCTGTGCGGCGAGGCGCGTGGCGCTGCGGATTACCTCGCGATCGCGAGACGTTACCACACGGTCATCCTGGTCGGCATCCCCAAACTCGGGCCTGACAATCGTAACGAAGCCGCCAGGTTCGTCGCGCTGATCGATGCGCTTTACGAACACAAGGTCAAGCTGCTCGCTGCCGCCGACGCCGAGCCCGACCGGCTGTACGAGACCGGCGATGGCCGGTTCGAGTTCGACCGCACCGTCAGCCGGCTGGAGGAAATGCGCTCGGAAGATTACCTCGCGCAGGGGCATGGCTCGGCCGGCGCGTAGTTTCGCAGCCATCTGGCACGATCCGTAGCGGGTGCTATCCTCGCCGAAACAGGGAGAGGTCGCCATGCTCGTCACCACCACCGAAACGGTTCCCAATCACACCGTCCGCGCCACGCTGGGGCAGGTGTTTGGCGTCGTCGTGCGCAGTCGCGGGTTGGGCGGCAACATCACCGCATCGCTGCGTTCGATCATTGGCGGTGAGATCCCCGAATATACCCGTCTGATCGAGGATACCCGCCGCCACGCGATCGACCGGATGGTGCAGAACGCCACGCTGATGGGTGCCAATGCGGTCGTGATGATGCGCTTCGACTCGGGCGAGATCGCGCAGTCGATGAACGAGGTGGTGGCCTATGGTACCGCCGTCCTGCTCGATCCGGCACCCGAGTGATGTTGCGCACGCTGGTACTGGTGGCGGCGATGCTGGCGTTCACGGCGGCGTTGATCGTCGTGGCGTTCGTTCCGCTGCAATGGCCGTTGGTGGTTTGGACCGGCGTGATGCTGGGTGGCATCCTGTTCGAGCGCGGGCGTTACGGCGCGGCGCGGGCACGTCCGATCGGGACAGGGTGGCGCAAGACACCGGAGCGGTTCATCGACAGTACGTCGGGGCGAGTGATGACAGTCTGGTTCAACGCGACAACCGGCGAGCGCCGATACGTAGAGGCCGACAGCACCTTTAATGCACCTGCGAATGAATTGCAATAACGGCTGGTGCAATTCGCCCTTTAGCGGTTGCCCTCTATCCAAAACCGGCCTAAGCCGCGCCGCGTCCATAGTGTACGAGGCCGCGTGCGCGGTCTGAAACCGACTCCGGAAAGGATGACAATGGCCCGCAAGAAGATCGCGCTCATCGGCGCAGGCAATATCGGTGGCACGCTTGCCCACCTCGCCGCGCTGAAAGCCCTCGGAGACATCGTGCTGTTCGACGTGGTCGAGGGCGTTCCGCAGGGCAAGGCGCTCGATCTTCGGCAGTGCGCGCCGGTCGAGGGCTTCGACGCCAACATCACCGGCACCAATGATTATGCCGACATCGCCGGTGCGGACGTCATCATCGTCACCGCCGGTGTCGCGCGCAAGCCGGGCATGAGCCGCGACGATCTGCTCGGCATCAACCTCAAGGTGATGAAGGCCGTCGGCGAGGGCATCAAGGCCAACGCCCCCGACGCGTTCGTGATCTGCATTACCAACCCGCTCGACGCGATGGTGTGGGCGCTGCGCGAATTCTCGGGGCTGCCGCACCACAAGGTCGTCGGCATGGCAGGGGTGCTCGATTCGTCGCGATTCTCGGCGTTCCTGGCGGAAGAGTTCCAGGTCTCGATCAAGGACGTCACCAGCTTCGTGCTCGGCGGCCACGGCGACACGATGGTGCCGGTGATCGAATATTCGACCGTCTCGGGCATTCCGGTGCCGGATCTCATCAAGATGGGCCGTTCCACGCAGGAGAAGATCGACGCGATCGTCAAGCGCACGCGCGGCGGCGGCGGTGAGATCGTCGCGCTGCTGAAGACCGGCTCGGCGTTCTACGCACCCGCCACCAGCGGCATCGCGATGGCGGAAAGCTATCTGTACGACCAGAAGCGCGTGCTGCCGGCGGCGGTGCACCTGACCGGCCAGTACGGCATCGACAACCTCTATGTCGGTGTGCCGTGCGTGATCGGCGCGGGCGGTGTCGAGCAGATCGTCGAGATCGCGCTCAGCGACGAAGCCAAGAAGAACCTCGACGTGTCGGTCGACGCGGTCAAGGAACTGCTGGTCGCGTGCAAGGGCATCGACGCCTCGCTCAACTGATTTGCGGCGCGGGTCGAGAGGCCCGCGTTTGCCTACTGCTAGCTTCGACTCAAGGATAAGTGCCGCATGAGCATCCTCATCGACAAGAACACCAAGGTCATCACCCAGGGCATGACCGGTGAGACAGGCAGCTTCCACACGCAGACCGCGCTTGCCTACGGCACGCAGATGGTCGGCGGCGTGACGCCGGGCAAGGGCGGCACCACCCATCTCGACCTGCCGGTCTACAACACCGTGCTGGAGGCGAAGACCAAGACCGGCGCGGACGCGAGCGTGATCTACGTGCCGCCGCCCTTCGCGGCCGATTCGATCCTGGAGGCGATCGACGCCGAGATCCCGCTGATCGTTTGCATCACCGAGGGTATTCCGGTGCTCGACATGGTCAAGGTGAAGCGCGCCCTGTCGGGTTCCAAGTCGCGGCTGATCGGGCCGAACTGCCCCGGCGTGCTGACCCCGAACGAGTGCAAGATCGGCATCATGCCGGGCAACATCTTCTCCAAGGGTTCGGTCGGCGTCGTGTCGCGCTCGGGCACGCTCACCTACGAGGCGGTGTTCCAGACCACCAACGCAGGCCTCGGCCAGACTACGGCAGTCGGCATCGGCGGCGACCCCGTCAACGGCACCAACTTCATCGACGTGCTGGAACTGTTCCTCGCCGACGACGCGACCCAGTCGATCATCATGATCGGCGAGATCGGCGGCTCGGCGGAAGAAGAGGCCGCGCAGTTCCTGCGTGACGAGGCCAAGCGCGGCCGCAAGAAGCCGATGGCCGGCTTCATCGCGGGCCGCACCGCGCCTCCGGGTCGTCGCATGGGCCATGCCGGTGCGATCGTGTCGGGCGGCCAGGGCGGCGCCGAGGACAAGATCGCGGCGATGGAAGCGGCCGGCATCAAGGTCGCCGACAGCCCCTCGCTGCTCGGCGAAACGCTGGTTTCGGTTCTGAAGGGTTAAGGCATGTCGCCCCGGCGGGATCGTCGGGGCGGCCACGGTGCGGGGCGTGGCAGGCGTGCTTATATGTGTTGACGGCTCCGGCCCTCCGCCGGCGGAATGAAGGACAGTCCGATGGGCTTCGAAGGCCAGGATTTTGGTGACATTGCAGCCGGCGTAAGCCCCGCTTTCATCGATACGCTCTACGCACGCTACAAGACGGCGCCCGAAAGCGTCGAGCCGGCATGGCGCAGCCTGTTCGAGGGTCTCGATGGCGCGGCACAGACGCCAAGCTGGGAGCGTGGCAACTGGCCGCTGACCAGCACCGACGATCTCACCGCCGCGCTCGATCCGACCCAGATGGAGCCGGCGCCCAAGCCGTCGAAAGGTGGCGCCAAGCCTGCGCCGGCCGCCGCTGCGCCTGCGTCCGAAGCCGATATCGTTCGCGCCGCCGCCGACTCGATCCGCGCGATGCTGCTGGTGCGTACCTTCCGGGTGCGCGGCCATCTTGCCGCGACGCTCGATCCGCTGGGCCTGTCCAAGCGTGAACTGCCCGCCGATCTGACGCCGGAATATCACGGCTTCTCGGGCGCCGACCTCGACCGCAAGGTCTATATGGGCGGTACGCTCGGCATGGAGTGGGCGACCGTGCGCGACATCGTCGCGACGCTGCGCGCCAACTATTGCGGCAACGTCGGCCTCGAATACATGCACATCGCCGATGTCGAGGAACGCCGCTTCCTCCAGGACCGCATGGAAGGTCAGGACAAGGCGATCGAATTCTCCGACCCCGGCAAAAAGGCGATCCTCAACAAGGTGATCGAGGCCGAGCAGTGGGAACGCTTCTGCGGCAAGAAGTATGTCGGCACCAAGCGTTTCGGCCTCGACGGCGGCGAGAGCATGATCCCGGCGCTGGAAAGCGTCATCAAATACGGCGGCGCACTCGGCGTGCGTGAGATCGTGTACGGCATGGCGCATCGCGGCCGCCTCAACGTGCTGTCGAACGTGATGGCCAAGCCGTTCCGCATCATCTTCCACGAATTCGGCGGCGGGTCGGACAATCCCGACGACGTGGCGGGTTCGGGCGATGTGAAGTATCACCTCGGCACCTCGACCGATCGCGAGTTCGACGGGATCAGCGTGCACATGTCGCTGGTCGCCAACCCGTCGCATCTCGAGGCGGAAGACCCGGTCGTGCTCGGCAAGACCCGCGCGATCCAGACCATCGCGGGTGATCTCGAGACGCACACCGCCTCGCTGCCGGTGCTGATACACGGTGACGCCGCGTTTGCCGGCCAGGGCATCGTTTGGGAGACGCTCGGCTTCTCCGGCATCCGTGGCTACAATACCGGCGGCTGCCTGCACTTCATCATCAACAACCAGATCGGCTTCACCACCAGCCCGCAGTTCGCACGGTCGTCGCCCTATCCGAGCGATGTCGCGAAGGGCGTGCAGGCGCCGATCTTCCACGTCAACGGCGACGATCCCGAGGCGGTCACCTTTGCCACCAAGATGGCGATCGAGTTCCGCCAGCGCTTCCACCGCGACGTGGTGATCGACATGTGGTGCTATCGCCGCTTCGGCCATAACGAGGGCGACGAGCCGGGCTTCACGCAGCCACTGATGTACGCGAAGATCCGCCAGCATCCTCCGGTCAGCGAGATCTACGGCCAGAAGCTGATCGAGCAGAAGGTGATCGACCGGGCGTGGATCGACACCGCGATCGGCGATTTCACCACCTTGCTCGAAGGCGAATTCGAGGCGGGTGCGTCGTACAAGCCCAACAAGGCGGACTGGTTCGCCGGCCGCTGGTCCGGTCTGCACGCCCCGGCCGATGCGGAGACGTCGCGGCGCAGTGTGGAAACCGGCATCGAGCAGAAGCTGTTCGACTCGCTCGGTCGCACGCTGACCACGATTCCGGAGGATCTCACCGTCCACAAGACGCTCGCGCGCGTGCTCGACGCCAAGCGCGAGATGTTCCGGAGCGGCGCGAACTTCGACTGGGCAACCGGTGAGGCGCTCGCCTTTGGGTCGCTGTTGTCGGAAGGCTATGGCGTGCGTCTGTCGGGGCAGGACTCCGGGCGCGGTACGTTCAGCCAACGCCATGCGGTGTGGACCGACCAGACCGACGAGCATAAGTACCGCCCGCTCGAGACGATCCCGCACGGCCGCTTCGAGGTGCTGGACTCGCCGCTCAGCGAATATGGCGTGCTCGGGTTCGAATATGGCTACGCGCTTGCTGATCCGAAAACGCTGGTGTTGTGGGAAGCGCAGTTCGGCGATTTCGCCAACGGCGCGCAGATCATGATCGACCAGTTCATCGCCTCTGGCGAGAGCAAGTGGCTGCGTGCTAACGGTCTCGTCATGCTGCTGCCGCATGGCTACGAAGGGCAAGGGCCGGAGCATAGCTCGGCGCGGATCGAGCGTTTCCTCCAGCTGTGTGCGCAGGACAACATCCAGGTTGCGAACTGCACCACGCCGGCCAATTACTATCACCTGCTGCGCCGGCAGATGCACCGTCCGTTCCGCAAACCGCTGGTGGTGTTCACGCCCAAGTCGCTGCTACGTCACAAGATGGCGGTGTCTAAGACGGCCGACTTCCTCGGCGACAGCCACTTCCACCGGTTGCTGTCCGATCCATCGGCACCGGCCGACACCGACGTCAAGCGGCTGGTGCTGTGCACCGGCAAGGTTGCCTATGATCTGATCGAGGCGCGCGATGCCGCCGGTGACCAGAACACCGCGATCGTCCGCGTTGAGCAGATCTATCCGTTCCCGAGCGAGGCGCTGACCGCGCGCCTCAAGGCGATGCCGAACCTGGAAACGGTGGTCTGGGCGCAGGAAGAACCGAAGAACAACGGCGCCTGGTTCTTCGTCGAGCCGTTCATCGAGGAATGTCTGATCGCCGCCGGCGGTATCGCGCAGCGTCCGCGCTATGCCGGCCGTGCGGCGTCGGCATCGCCCGCTACCGGCTTGATGAAGCGCCACCTGGTCGAGCAGGGCGCGCTCGTCGCCGAGGCGCTCGGCCACAACGTGCGCGGCGAGATTCGCCGCACGCGCAAGACCTGACCTGATCCGCCGCGCGCCGGTTCACCGGGGTGCGGCGGGCGACTGATGCAAACGCGCAGGCTGCCCGCCTGTGGATTGGACCCCGGCGGCGCCGGGAACGAGGAAGATAGCATGGCAACCGAAGTCAAAGTCCCCGTTCTGGGCGAATCGATCACCGAAGCGACGTTGGGCGAGTGGCTCAAGAAGCCAGGCGAGGCGGTCAAGGCCGACGAGCCGATCGCCAGCCTGGAAACCGACAAGGTTTCGGTCGAGGTGCCGTCGCCGGTCGATGGTGTGATGGGCGAGTGGGCGGTCAAGGTCGGCGATACGGTCGAGGTCGGCGCGATGATCGCGACGATCGAAGCCGGTAATGGCGCCGCCGCTGCGCCTGCCGCTGCCGCACCGCAGGCAGCGCCCGCCGCGACCGCCGGCCAGCAGGCACCCGCCCAGCCGAGCCCCAGCCAGTCCAATAACGCGCCCGCCGCGCTCTCGCCCTCGGTGCGCCGCGCCGTGCTGGAAACCGGCGTCGACCCGTCGACCGTGCAGGGTACCGGCAAGGATGGCCGCCTCACCAAGGACGACGTGTTCGCCGCCAAGCCCGCGCCGGCTCCCGCCGCAGCACCTGCGCCGGTCGCGGCTTCGGTCGCCGCGTCGACCGGCCGCAAGGAAGAACGCGTGCGGATGACGCGCCTGCGCCAGACCATCGCCAAGCGCCTCAAGGATGCGCAGAACACCGCGGCGATGCTCACCACCTTCAACGACGTCGACATGACGGCGGTGATCGAGGCACGCGCCAAGTACAAGGATCTGTTCGAGAAGAAGCACGGCGTTCGCCTCGGCTTCATGGGCTTCTTCGTGAAGGCCGCGACGATGGCGCTGAAGGATATCCCCAGCGTCAACGCCTCCATCGAGGGCGACGAGATCGTCTATCACGATTACGCCGACATCTCGGTGGCGGTGTCGTCGCCGGGCGGTCTGGTCGTGCCGGTGATCCGCGATGCCGACCAGATGTCGGTCGCGACGATCGAGAAGACGATCGGCGACTTCGGCAAGCGCGCCAAGGACGGCACGCTCAAGATGGACGAGATGAAGGGCGGTACCTTCACCATCTCGAACGGCGGTGTGTTCGGCTCGCTGATGTCGACGCCGATCATCAACCCGCCGCAGGCTGCCGTGCTCGGCCTGCACCGTATCGACGAGCGGCCGGTGGTGGTGAACGGTCAGGTCGTGGTGCGCCCGATGATGTACCTCGCGCTCAGCTACGATCACCGCCTGATCGACGGCCGCGAGGCGGTGACCTTCCTGGTCGCGCTGAAGAACGCGATCGAAGATCCGACGCGGATCCTGATCGACCTCTAATCGCTGGGTCGTGCCCGCACCGATGAAACTGCTACGCGCCCGTTCCGCCTCGATGCCGCTGCACCATGAGTGTGGCGGCGCCGGACAGAACGGGTTCGCGCTGTTCCACCCGCCAGCAGCGCGCCGCGTTGAACAGCCGCTGGAACGCGCGGCGTTCGCTGAGGCCAGCATCGAACGCGCGGCGCCCGCCCGCGTCAAAGCGCGGGATCGCGCTGCCGGTCATCATCACGCCGCTCCACGCACCGGTCATCAACATGGTGATCGCGGTGAATCGGCCGAGCAACGATGCGCGCAGTTCGGCAAGCTGCGGGTCGGACAAACCGGCCAGCACGCGTGCGGCGGCACCGTCGCGGCGAACCAGCAGCACCTGTTCCCAGGTTGCGGCGCCCCCGATCGGCGAGAGCGCACGGGCGAGGGCGAGTTCGGTGTCGTTATGGGGGGCGAAGTCGGCATGGCCGCCTTCGGTTTCGAGCACGGTGACATGGCCTGCATCGTCCACGTCGATGATCGCGGTGCCAACCCCGTCGTTCACCGCGACGAACAGATTGCGGCCGCGCACGCGCAGATCCGGCGCGCCGCTGCCGCGAATCGGCTCCAGCATCGGCATCGTTCCAACGGTCGCCCACGCCTGCGCGGCGACTTCGTTGAGCACGATCGGCGGCTGCCCGGTCATCGACTGGAGTCCGGAGCGCGAGATATTCCAGCGGGTCCGCACGATCGGGATCGAGTCGCCGATCGCTGCGCCGGCAATCGCGACCACGGCGGTCATGCCGTACAGGTGCTGCTGGCTTTCGCGCTCGAAACGCAGCAGCGCATCCGTAAAGGTCGGCAGGCTATCGCTGGGAAAGCGAGTGACGTGATCGACGATCGCGCGGTCGGGCGATACGCTAGCAAGACGAATTTCGCCGACGTGCGAGACGTCCATCAGCAACCATTGCGCGTTCAAACCATCTCTCCTGTGGCACTGTCGTGCTCTCGCGGTTCCGGTAACGAAACCTATATTAAGAAGTATACCACTTTCATCTTCGCGCAGCAGCGCTGTGCTCCCTTTTTCCACGAGGCGATCCCAAATGGCTGATTATGACTACGACGTTCTGGTGATTGGCTCCGGCCCCGGCGGCTACGTCGCGGCGATCCGCGCGGCACAGCTCGGGCTGCGCACCGCCTGCATCGAAAGCCGTGAGACGCTGGGCGGCACGTGCCTCAACGTCGGCTGCATCCCGTCCAAGGCGATGCTGCACGCGTCGGAATATTTCGATGCAGCGGCAAATGGCGCGATGGCGAAGATGGGCATCAAGGTGACGCCCGAACTCGACCTGCCGACGATGCACGCGCAGCGGATCGACGCAGTCAAGCAGCTGACTGGTGGCATCGAGTATCTGTTCAAGAAGAACAAGGTGACGTGGCTGAAGGGTCGCGGCGCCTTCGTAGATGCGCATACCGTTCAGGTCGGTGAACAGACCGTCACCGCCAAGGATATCGTGATCGCGACCGGATCCTCGGTTACGGCGCTGCCCGGCGTGACGATCGACCAGAAGGTGATCGTCGATTCCACCGGCGCGCTCGAACTCGCCAAGGTTCCGGACCACCTCGTCGTGATCGGCGGCGGCGTGATCGGGCTTGAGCTTGGCAGCGTGTGGCGCCGGCTGGGCGCGAAGGTCACGGTGGTCGAATATCTCGACCAGATCCTGCCCGGCTTCGATGGTGATGTGCGCAAGGAATCGAACAAGATCTTCAAGAAGCAGGGTCTCGAGTTCAAGCTGTCGACCAAGGTGACGGCCGTCGCGGTCAACGGCGACAAGGCGACGCTGACCGTCGAGCCTGCCGCCGGTGGTGCTGCCGAGACGATCGAGGCGGACGTGGTGCTGGTGTCGATCGGGCGCCGCCCGAACACCGATGGCCTCGCGCTGGAGAACGCCGGCCTTGCCACCAACGGGCGCGGTCAGGTCGAGATCGATCACAGCTTCAAGACGGCGGTTGCCGGTATCTGGGCGATTGGCGACGTGGTGCCCGGCCCGATGCTCGCGCACAAGGCGGAGGACGAAGGCATTGCGGTCGCCGAGAATATCGCCGGCCAGACCGGCATCGTCAATCACGACGTGATCCCGAGCGTGGTCTACACCTGGCCCGAGATTGCCGGTGTCGGCCTGACCGAGGAAGCCGCCCGCGAGAAGGGCGGCGAGATCAAGGTCGGCAAGTTCCCGATGCTCGGCAACAGCCGCGCAAAAACCAACCATGAGCCGGACGGCTTCGTGAAGATCATTGCCGACGCCAAGAGCGACCGCGTGCTCGGCGTGTGGTGCATCGCGAGCGTCGCCGGCACGATGATCGCGCAGGCGGCGCAGGCGATGGAGTTCGGCGCGACCAGTGAGGACATCGCCTACACCTGTCACGCGCATCCGACGCACAGCGAGGCGATCAAGGAAGCGGCAATGGCGGTGCAGGGCAAGCCGATCCACATCTGAGCCGAGCTTGAAAGGCGTGGACGCTCGCCTCGCCGACGACGCGGACCTTGCCTGCGGCGGAAGCTGACCAACGGCGCGCGATAGAACGAGGCCGGAGTGCGGATGATCCTGCGCTCCGGCCTTCGCGCTTGTGGACGTAATGCTTCGCCGATCCGGTTGCGCGCCCGGACCTCGCCTGCACCGGCCAAGATCGTGAGCGAGGAAGGCGAGGAGAGACGCTGGCGCACGACGCGCACGGCCAATCAGCGGCGCTTCCCATCACCGTCGTTCATTTCCGCACGCCGGCGCGCTACACCGCGCCGATGCACACCGCGCTCGCACTTCACTGGCAGGTCGGCCCGATCCTGCCGTGGCTCGATCTGTTCGGCATCGCGGTGTTCGCGATCACCGGCGCGCTGGCGGCGACTGGCCGGGGGCAGACGCTCGTTACCGCGACATTCTTCGCGCTCATCACCGGCGTCGGTGGCGGATCGGTACGCGATCTGCTGATCGGCGTGCCGGTGTTCTGGGTGCACGATCCGCTGGTGGCGGGCGTATGCCTCGGCGTGGCGCTGCTGGTGTGGTGGACGCCGGTGCGGTGGTGGCAAGGTGCCGCGCTCGCCTGGCTCGATGCGGTTGGCCTTGCGGCCTATGCCGTATTTGGCGCGGCCAAAGCGCTCGATTTCGGGGTGCCGCCGATCCCCGCCGCGCTGATGGGGGTCATTACCGCGTGCGTCGGCGGCATCATCCGCGATGTGCTGGCGGGTGAGCCGTCGATCCTGATGCGGCCCGAACTCTACGTGACGGCGGCGGCGCTGGCGGCGGGCTCGCACGTCGCGCTGGTCGCACTCGGCTTGCCACCGAACTTCGCGGCGCCGGTGGCGGCGATCGCCGGCTTCGCGCTCCGTGCAGCGGCGATCCACTGGCGGATCGCGCTGCCGGCCTATGGTCGCGCGCGGTAAACTGGCCCGCGCGCGATAGTGTCAGGCGGCGTGGCCGCCGCCGGCGAGGTAATCCATCTTGCCGATGCCGACGCCCTTCATGCGCAGCAGGCTGTACGCCACGGTGAGATGGAAGAAGAAGTTGGGCAGCGCGAAATCGGTGACGTAGCTCGCGCCGGTGAAGGTCATCTCGGTGCTGGGCAGCTTCAGGATCACCTCGGCGTCCTCGCGACCCTCGAAGCCGGCGGGGTCGACCGCTTCCAGATAGGCGACCGTCTTGGTGATGCGCGCGCGCAGTTCCCGAAGCGTCTTTTCGTCGTCCGGCATCGCCAACGGCGCGGCCTGACCGACGCGGATCGCGGCGAACTTGGCGGTGTCGCAGGCGATCTGCACCTGACGGGTGAGCGGCAACATGTCCGCAATCAGACGCGCCTCGACCAGCGACGTCTCGTCCACGCCGCAGTCGATCGCCTTGGCGAGCAGATGGTCGAGGTTCTTCAGGCCACGCACGAACATCGGCACGGTGACGGCATAGAGGCTTGGCACGCTGGGTTCCCCTTGATCTGCCCCGGTGCTGGGATCATCCGGCGGCGCGACTGTCACGTGGGGTTTCCCGATAGCGCCCACAAGACGCGTCGTGCCTCGGGAGCTGGCGCTTGCCTGATGCGGCACGCGCCTTATGGTGCGGCGATGACTTCCCACTCCCAGGTCCGCAGCGCGCTGCGGGCCGCGACGGCCGCGCATCACGACCGGGTCGACGCTATCTTCTCACATGCCGACCTGACCGATCGCGAGGGCTACGGCCAATTTCTCCAGGCGCAGGCGGGCGCTTACCTGCCGGTCGAGGCTGCGCTGGGGGAGGCCGGCGCGGCGGCGCTGGTGCCGGACTGGGCGGCGCGGCGGCGGGCGGCAGCGCTTGAGGCGGATCTCGCCGCGCTCGGCCTGCCAGTGCCGCACGACATGGCAGACATCACGTTTGAAGGGGCCGCCGCAGTGCTCGGCGGCGTCTATGTGCTGGAGGGGTCGCGGCTCGGTGGCGCGCTCCTGGCGCGGAGCGTTCCGGCGAACTTCCCGCGCGCCTTTCTTGCTCCAGGTGATTCCGCGCGCTGGCGACAGTTGCTAGGGATATTAGAACATACATTAACTTCGGCCGGCGATATGGCGTCGGCAATCGAATCGGCGTCTCGCATGTTCCTGCTGTTTGAAAGCAGCGGGCGTCGATATCTGAGGACGGACCTGCGTTGAACGATTTTCAAAAGGTCGATCTGACCAACTGCGACCGGGAGCCGATCCACATTCTCGGCGCGATCCAGCCGATCGGCTTCCTGCTGGCGCTGACCGCCGACTGGATCGTCGCCCGCGCCTCCGCCAACACCGCAGATTTTATCGGCTTCGCGCCGGACTATCTGATCGGCAAGCCGCTCGCCGATGTGCTGGACGCGAAGGTGATCCACGCGCTGCGCAACCGTTCCGCCATGCTGCGCGGTGTCGACTCGGTCGAACGGATGTTCAACTGCGAGATCGTCAACGACGGCAAATGCTTCGACGTGGCGATCCACCTCTCCGGCGGGCAGATCGTGATCGAGGCCGAACCCGCCTCCAGCGAACATGGCGACGCCACCGGCATGGTCCGCTCGATGATCGCGCGGCTCGACCAGTGCGACGATATGGCGACGTTCTACCGCGAGGGTGCGCGCCAGATCCGCGCGCTGGCCGGGTTCGACCGCGTGATGGTGTACCGCTTCGCCGCCGACGGTTCGGGTGAAGTGGTGGCGGAGGCGGTGCGCGCGGGCATCGGCAAGTTCTTCGGCCTGCACTATCCCGCCAGCGACATTCCGCAGCAGGCGCGCGAACTGTACAAGCGCAACCTGCTGCGCATCATCACCGACGTGAACGCGACGCCGGTCGCGATCGTGCCGCAGCGCGACGAGGCGGGGCGTCCGCTCGATCTCTCGCTGTCGGTGCTGCGATCGGTCTCGCCGATCCACATCGAATATCTCAAGAACATGGGCGTCGAGGCGTCGATGTCGATCTCGATCATCGTCGAGGGTCGGTTGTGGGGGCTGTTCGCCTGCCACCATTATGCGCCGCGCTGCCCGTCGTTCGAGCGGCGTTCGGTCAGCGAATTGTTCGCGCAGATGTTCTCGATGCGGCTGGAAAGTCGCGAGCGTCAGGCGACGGTCGACTTCGAACGGCGGGCACGCGACATTTCGGATCAGTTGCTCGGTGCGGTCGCGTCCGACGAGACGCTGCTGAAGGACCCGGACTGGCTCGGCGACATCCTCACCCATGCCATCCAGGCGGACGGCGTCGGCGTGTGGATCGCGGGCAATCATGCGTTTTCGGGCACCACGCCGCCGCTCGAGGATTTCCGCAAGATCATCCGCGCGCTGAACGGCACGGCGGCGGGCAAGGTGTTCGCGACCGACCATATCGCCGCGCTGGTGCCGGGGGCGGAGCGGTTCGCGTCGGATGTGGCCGGATTGCTCGCCATCCCCATTTCGCGCGCGCCACGCGACTACGTGGTGCTGTTCCGCTCGGAACTGGTCCGGTCGGTGCGCTGGGGTGGCGATCCGCACAAGCCGGTCGAATACGGCCCGAACGGTCCGCGGCTAAGCCCGCGCGAAAGCTTTCAGGAATGGAAGGAACTTGTCGAGGGTCGCTCGCGCCCGTTTACCGCCTCCGAGTTGCGGGTCGCCGAGACATTGCGTGCCACGCTGATCGAAGTGGTGCTGCGGCTTGCCGACGAGGCGTCGGCCGAGCGCCAGCAAGCCAGCGCGCGGCAGGAACTGCTCATTGCCGAGCTTAACCACCGCGTCCGCAACATCCTCGGCGTGATCCGCGGGCTGATCCGCCAGTCGCAGCCTTCGGAGGAACCGGTCAAGGAGTTCGTCAAGCTGGTCGACGGGCGCATCCACGCGCTCGCGCGCGCGCACAACCAGATCACCGACGATCATTGGGGGCCGGCGCCGATGCAGGCGCTGATCGACGCCGAGGCGGCGGCGTTCGTCGACGAACGTGACCGCGTGGTGTCCGACGGCGTGCCGGTACTGCTCAACCCGCAGGCCTTTTCGACGATGGCGCTGGTGCTGCATGAGTTGGTCACCAATTCGACCAAATACGGCAGCCTGTCGGTGGCCGAGGGTCGCGTCCGGATCAGCTGGCGGCGCAATGCCGAGCAGGATCTTGTCATCACGTGGCAGGAAAGCGGCGGCCCGCCGGTGCAGGCGCCGACCCGGCGCGGTTTCGGCACGACCATCATCGACCGCTCGGTGCCGTACGATCTCGGCGGCGCGGCGCAGATCGATTATAACGCGGACGGCGTTTCCGCGCAGTTCCGCATTCCCGCACGGCACGTGTCGGAGGCCAAGAGCGTCGCCGGGCCGGCGATCCGCTTCCCGCGCGCCTCGATGGGCCACCCGCAGGCGCCGCCGCACAAGATGCTCGCCGGGCACGACGTGCTGCTGGTCGAGGACAGCCTGATCATCGCGCTCGACGCGGAGGATATCGCGACGCGGCTGGGTGCGGAGACGGTGGCGACCGCCGCCACGGTGGAAGGCGCGCTGGACGCGATCGAGGCAAACCGCCCGCGCGTGGCGATGCTCGACATCAACCTCGGCGACCGCAACAGCTTCCCCGTGGCCGACCGGCTGCTGGATCTCGGCATCCCGTTCATCTTCGCGACCGGCTATGGCGAACAGGCGCAATTGCCGATGGACCACCGGGGCCGCACTGTCGTGCAGAAGCCCTACACGCTTGAGAACGTCGCACGCGCGATGGACGAGGTGCTCGGGCAACATCGCGGGGTGGATGCGTAGCGTAAAGTCCGCCACGCCCTTCCCCGGCGCCTTGCCGGGGAAGGGTGCGCATCAGAACCCGGCGCTGACGGAGAACAGCACCTTGCCGGACGCGATCGACCGGCCATCCTTGGTGCTTGCGAAGTTCGGCAGGAGATACGCCGAATCGCGGCGGCTGATGTCGGTGCCGACGAAGGCGATGCCCAGCGTCACCGGCGCGATCACGTAATCCGCGCCGACCAGGTAATCGACATAGTCGCCGGTCGGCGCGACGCTGGTGCCGTTGGGGCCGAGGCCTGGGTTGCCGCTCGAATAGCCGACATGGCCCTTCACGGTCAGCGCGGTGGTGGGCACTCCGATGCTGGCGTCGCCCCATACGTAGAAATTGTCTTCCTTGTCGCCGATCCGGCTTTCCGGCGTATTGCTCCAGTTGCCGAGCGCCTGCTGTTCGGGCGCGTACGCCACGCCGATCAGCGCCGATACCGGGCCAAGCGTATGGCTCAGCTTGACGTAAGGCTCGGCAAAGTCGGTCTTGCTCGCGCCGCCGGGGTACATGTACCAGGTCAGCCCGACGTCGACCGTGGTGCCGCCGAAGCTGCGCTTGTACCCGCCGATCACGTCGAGTTCCATGTTGGCGCCGCCGAACGTCCCCCAGCCGGCGAGGTTCGATCCCCACAATGCGGCGTAGAAGCCGCTCTCATGACTGACGGTGAGGCCGCCCTGGACGGCGGCATTCTTGTCGCTCTGCGATACCCCGCGGAAGCGGTAGTCGCTGACCAGCGCGATGCTGCCCGATACGGTGATCGGCTTGGGCGGCGCTTCCTCCTGCGCGAGGGCCGGGGTCGCCGCACAGATGGCGGCGGCGAGCGCGATTGCATATTTCATTGGAAGACCTTCCCCCTGTATCGGTGAACGTCCCCGCCTGCGCCTGCGGCGGTGCCGCCTCTCGGGGCGAACCGGGGCGGGCATCTGCCGCAGGAGCCGCCTTGTCGCAGGGCGGCATGGCCCGTGCGTTGCCACTTCGTGACGAAACGTGTCTGGGGGCGGCGACCCGGTGTGGATCGCCGCCCCCAGTTCGGTTGCGCAGGCGGGCGGTGGCGTTACGCCGCCAGCCGCTCCAGATGCTTGGGCGAGCCGAGCAGCGTCACGTCGACGCCGCGCTTGCGCTGGCGGCCCAGCCACTCCCGCAGCAGTTCGGCGCAGCTATGGTCGATCGCCGGCACCTTGTGCAGCACCAGCGTCAGCGGCTTGCCCTCGGGCAGCGCGTCCAGCGTCTTGTTGAGCTTGGGCACGCTCAGGAACGTCGCCGCACCGTCGAGGCTGACGTGGCTGCGCTCGTCGTTATGCGCGGTCGCCACCTTGAGGTTGAGGCGGCGGACATGCGGCGCCAGTTCGACCAGCGACAGCGCGATCCCGGCCAGCACGCCGGTGAGCAGATCGGTCGTCACCACCAGCACAAAGGTCGCCACCCAGATCAGCGCCGGCAGCACGCCGTAGTGGCTGAACAGATGCGTAACATGCTTGAGGCTGATGAGCCGCGCCCCCGTCACCACCAGCACGCCGCCAAGCGCCGCCATCGGGATCTCGCGCAGCAGCCACGGCAGCAGCGCGACGAAGCCGAGGATCCACACGCCGTGCAGCACCGCCGACCAGCGCGAGGTCGCGCCCGCCTGCACGTTGGCGGAACTGCGCACGATCACGCCGGTCATCGGCAGCGCACCGGCGGCCCCGCACAGCAGGTTGCCGATGCCCTGCGCGCGCAGTTCCTTGTTATAGTCGGTACGCACGCCGTCATGCATGCGGTCGACCGCCGCCGCCGACAGCAACGTCTCGGCACTGGCAATGAACGCGATCGCCACCGCCGACAGAATCAGCGCCGGATCGGCGAGCGGCGACAGGAAGCTCGCGCCGGGCACCGTGACGGCGGCGGCGATCGACTCCGGCACGCTCACGCGCACCACGCCGAGGCTGGCGAACCACGCCACCAACGTCGCGCCGACCACGCCGATCAGCGCGCCGGGAACCAGCTTCAGCGCGGCCGGGCGCAGCTTCTCCCAGCCGACCATCAGCACGATGGTGAACAGGCCGATGCCGAGCGCGATTTCGGTGGATGACATGTTGGTCGGGTCGAGGCCCAGCACGCGCCCCGGCACGGCGGCGAGATTGGCAAGGCCGTTCGACAGCGGCTTCGCGTCGAACAGAGTGTGGAACTGCCCCACCACGATCAGCGCGCCGATGCCGGCAAGCATGCCGTGCACGACCGCGGGCGAGATCGCCCGGAACCAGCCGCCGAGTTTGAAGATACCCGCCGCCAGCTGGAACGCACCCGCCAGCACGAGGATCGGGCCGAGCGCGGACAAGCCGTGGTCGCGCACCAGCTCGAAAACGATGACGGCAAGGCCCGCCGCCGGGCCGCTCACCTGTAACGGCGATCCGGCGAACAGGCCGACGACGAGGCCGCCGATGATGCCGGTGACCAACCCTTTCTCTGGCGGCACGCCCGAGGCGATGGCGATGCCCATGCACAATGGCATCGCGACCAGGAACACGACGATCGAGGCCGCGAAATCGCGGACCATCCAGCCTTGCGGCCGGCTCGCGGCGGCGGGTGTCATTCCGCGGCTTCCGGAAGCGCGAAGTCGGCGGCAAGCCGCTGGCGGGCGGGGTGGGCGACCGGCAGTTCATTGCCCTCGCGCATCGGCACGAAGCGCCCACTCCGGCCGTCGAGGCCGAGCACCTGCCCTGCATGGATGTCGACCAGCCAGCCGTGCAGCGAGATGTCGCCGCGGGCGATGCCGGCCGCGACCGAGGGGTGCGTGCGCAGGTGCGCGATCTGCGCGACGACGTTCTCCAGCGCGATGGCGTGGACGCGTTCGTGCGCGGTGAGATCCTGATAGCCGCTCGTCACGACGCTTTCCGCCGCCGCGGAATGCTTCAGCCACGACGCGACGTTGGGCATCGCGGCAAGGCCGGTGGGGTTGGCCACCGCCTTCATCGCGCCGCAGTCCGAATGGCCGCACACGATGATGTCGCGCACGCCGAGCGCCATCACGGCATATTCGACGGTGGCGGACACGCCGCCGAGCATCTCGCCATAGGGCGGCACGATGTTGCCCGCGTTGCGGCACACGAACAGGTCGCCCGGGTTCGCCTGCAACACCTGCTCGGGCACAATGCGCGAATCGGCGCAGGAGATCATCAGCGCCTTGGGGCTCTGCCCGTCGCGGATGAGCTTGCCGAACAGGTCGCTCTGGGTGGGGAAGGTGGTCGTCTCGAAACTGAAGACGCGGCCGATCAGTTCGTTCATGGCAGAACTCCTTGCTGGAACGCGCGCACATGCGGTGCGCCTTGCCTTCCATGTACGGGCCGAAGTTTGCCGCGCCGCAGCAGCGCGGTGACAAAGTGTTGCTTGGGCGGCAGGCGCGGGAACTTTCCCTCATGCCTTCACCGGCGCGGGCCGGGATCAGGCGCCGCGCGTCAATGCGATCGTCGCGGCCAGCCCGCCCTGGGCGCGGTTCGCCAGCGTCAGCGTGCCGCCCTCCGCCTCGACCGCGCTGGCGACGATGGCGAGGCCAAGCCCCATGCCCTTGGTATTGCGCGCGCGTGCCTCGTCCAGCCGCACGAACGGCGTCAGCACGTGCTGGATGCGGTCCTCCGGGATGCCCGGCCCGTCATCCTCCACGACGATCCGCACCGCGCTCGCCGTGTCCTCGATGCGTACCACCGCGCGTTCGCCGTAATGCAGCGCATTCTCGATCAGGTTCGACACCGCGCGCCGCATCGCCGAGCCGCGCACCCGCATTTCGAGGTGGTCCGGCCCTTCATAAGTAGCATCCAGCCCGCGATCGGCGGCATTGTCGACGGCGGTCGCCACCAGCACGGCGAGATCGGTCAGTGCCGGCTTTTCGGGGTCGCTCTCGCCGCCGAAAAACGCCAGCAGCGACCCGAGCATTTCGCTCATCTCGCCGACGTCTTCGCCGAGTTCGGCGCGCAGTTCAGGGTCCGCCACGCCTTCCAACCGCAGGTGCAACCGTGCAAGCGGCGTGCGCAGATCATGGCCGACCGCCGCCAGCGCCTGCGTGCGCCCGTCGATCAGTTCGTGGATGCGGTCCTGCATTTCGTTGAAGGCGTGGATCAGGCTGCGGATCTCGGCCGAGCCTTCCTCCGCGATCGGTGCGCGCGCGCCGATGCCGATCTGCCGCGACGCGCGGATCAACACACGCAAGGGGCGCAGCGTCGATCGGATCAGCAACGTGCTCAGCACCGCGAGCAGGATCGCGGGCAGCAGCGCACGCAGAATACGGTCGTAGGACGGATTGAACGCGCTCGTCACGTCGCGCATCTGGAACGTCATCCAGCTACCGTCGGCCAGCCGAAGGTCGCCCAATACGGTCGATCCGTCCTGCTGGAGCGCGGGCAGGCGCAGCCGCAGGCCCGATCGGGCGAGATCGGGTTCCCACGCGACGATCTGGCCCTGCATACTGCCAAGCTGCGGGCGGAAAGCGGAATGGTCCGGCTCGGTCGCGCTCCAGCCGATCCGGTAACGATCGGTCTGCAATTCCCGCGCGATCCGCCCGCGCTGCGCCTGCGGCCATTCGTCGAGCAATTTGCGGGACACGACGAGATGCTCGGCCAGCCGGTGCGCCTCGTCCTCGCGCAGCGACAGTTCGGAGGCGCGTTCGTACAACAAGGTACTCGCGCCGAACTCGACCACGATGGTGAGCAGCAGGATCAGCAGCAGCCGCCCGAGCAGCCCGAGTGAGACGTGCCGCGAGATGGGGTGCCTTGGGCTCAGGACCGGGTGACTCCGGCGCGCAGCATGTAACCGATACCGCGCACGGTGACGATCGGCGCGTCCTGACCGGCCGCCGACAGCTTGCGCCGCAATCGGCTGACCAGCACGTCGATGCTGCGATCCGAGCTGTCGCCGAGCCGGGTGCGGGACAGTTCGATCAGCCGTTCGCGCGCGATCACGCGCTGCGGCTGCGCGGTGAAGGTGGCGAGCAGGTCGAACTCCGCGCCGGTCAACTCCACGGTCGCACCGCTTGCCGCGCGCAATTCACGGCGCGGAAAATTGACGGTCCAGCCGTCGAAATGCGCCTCGTCCTGCCGTTCCGCGCCGACCAGCCCGTCGCCCGACCGCCGCCGCAGCACCGCGCGCACGCGGGCGATCAGCTCGCGCGTGCCGAACGGCTTGGGCAGATAATCGTCCGCGCCGAGTTCGAGGCCCATCACCCGGTCCTCCTCGCTGCCGCGCGCGCTGACGAAGATGATCGGCACATCGCTCTTGCGGCGGATCTGGCGGCACAGGTCGATGCCGTTGGTGCCCGGCAGCATGATGTCGAGGATGACGAGATCGGCCTGAATGGTGTCGAACGCGATCCACATTTCCGGCGCGGAGCCGGCGGTGTGGACGGTATAGCCGTTCTCGCGCAGTGCCCGCGCGGTCAACGTGCGCAGCGCGGGATCGTCTTCGACGAGGATGATGTTGGGCTCGCTCACGCGGCCGCTCGGAGGTACGGTGACATGGCCACGAACCTAGGCTCGCTGATCCACGCGATCAACGCCTGTGCCGCAGGTGCCGGCGGCACCGTGGCGGGGAGCAATGATTTGTCACGCGCCGGCAATCGCCACGTACCGCGCCGGCCATGTTTCCTCACAATCCGGACCATCGCGGGCAAGGCCGGGGACATATTTGTGGAGCATTGATCGTGAAACGAGAGGACTCTCCCGATGCTTACCAAGTTCGCACTGCTCGCCCTGCCGCTGGCGCTCGCCGCTGCCCCCGCTGCCGCGGAGTCGCTGTCGGACACGCACAAGATGCGCTGGGCGCCGGCCGGCAAGACGACGCCGCTGGTCAGCTACCATCCGATCAAGCGCACGTGCGCCGCCGCGCCGCTGCACCTGTCCGGCAAGACCCCGCACATGACCGCCGCGCCCGCCTGCGCGACCGCGACCGCCAAGACCGACGCGAAGACCGAAGTCGCCGCGCGCGACTGATGCGGGCGCAACGCTACGGCATGATCCGCGTGCCATCCTCGAGCAGTTCCGGGCGGATGCGGAACGCCGTCATCGAGATGTGCACTTCGACCAGGAACGAGAACAGCCCCGCGATCAGCAGCACCATCGCGAGGATGAACGACAGCGCCACCACCGTGCCCATGTGCAGCTTGAACAGCACGGCCACGAACAGGATGGCGACCACCGTACACGTCATCACCGCGCTCGCGACGGTCAGCGTCAGGGCGCGGTTGATGACGGTCATGCGCTTGTCGAGCAGGCGCAGTTCGCGCACGTAGCGGCCGAGTTCCTGCCCGTCCGAGCGTGTGTGCCGGGCCTCCAGATCACGCGCGCGGTCGATCACGCGCGACAGCCTGCCGGCGAGCACGTTCAGCAGCGCGCCGATGCCTGCAAGCATGAAGATCGGCGACAACGACAGTTGGATGGCCTGCGCGATCGTGTTGACGGGCGGCAAAGCGTGCGGGATCGCGTGCATGCGCCCTTTTGCGATCCGCGTGGCCGATACGCAAGCGGGCTTGCAAGGCCGCGTGACCCACGCCAGTCTCGCCATCATGAACGCGCAAACCATGCGGCGGCTCCGCCAGATCCACCTCTATATCGGCATGTTCTTCGCACCGATGATCCTGCTGTTCGCGCTGAGCGGTGGGTTGCAGACCTTCCGCCTGAACGAAGCGGGGGGCTGGGGTGGCACGCCGCCAGCGTGGATGGTGTGGGTCGGCGCGATCCACAAGAACCAGTCCGCGCCGCGCGCCGATGCGCAGCATGACGATCACCGTGACGCTCACCACGAGGTCCGGCCCAAGCCAGCGGGGCCGCCGCCGCCCGGCCCGTCGCCGCTGCCGCTCAAGATCCTCACCGTGCTGATGGCGATCGGTCTGTTCGCGTCGACGGTGATCGGCATGGTGATCGCGCTCAGCCTGCGCGCGGCCCGCACCGGATCGCTGGTCGCGCTGGTGCTCGGCACGGTGTTGCCGATCGTGCTCCTCAAGCTGTGACCTGCGAATTTCGCATCTCGTAAACCATCCGCGCGCTGCCATCCTATAATGCCCTGTGAGCACCCGTTCCGGGTGTGGCCTCCGTTTTTCGTGAAGCACAGGGAAAGTCGATGAACTGGTTCGAATCCAATGCGCCGATCCGGCTCAAGCTGTTGATTGCGTTCGGCAGCTTCATCGGTCTGTTCGCCGCGACTGCGCTTTCGGTGTTGCTGCTGGCGAAGATGACCGCATTCGGCGTGGCGCTGGGCGCGGGCGGTCTCGCGATCGTCCTGTCTTTCCTTTACCGTGGAGCGATCGCGCGGCCGTATGTCGCGACGGTGGTGCGCATGGAGGGGCTGGCGGCCGGCGACCTCGACACCCCGATCGCCTTTACCGAATATCGCGACTGTGTCGGCCGGCTGACCAAGGCGATGTTCGCGTTCCGCGCCGCCGCGCAGGAGCAGGTCGCACTCAACCGCGAGGCTGAGAGCCATGCCGCGATCGTGCGCGGCATGGCCGATAACTTCACCCGCCTGTCGCACGGCGACCTTACCGCCGACATTACCGAGGATTATCCGCCAGCCTATGCGGCGCTGAAGACGAGCTTCAACGAGGCGATGGCGAACCTGCGCGATCTGCTCGGTTCGGTTACGTCCAGCACCGACAACATCCGTGTCGGCTCGCAGGAGATCGCGATGGCGTCGGAGGATCTCGCGCGCCGGACCGAGGGCAATGCCGCCAGCCTCGAACAGACCGCCGCCGCCGTGCAGGAGATCGACACGCGCCTGAAGGCGACCGCGGAAGCCGCGTCGCGGTCGGTCGACACGCAAATGCAGGCGATGACCGCGGTGACCGAGGGGCGCACCCGCACCGACATCGCGGTGCAGGCGATGCACCGCGTCAGCGAATGTGCCAAGGGGATCGACGACGTGATCGAAGGGCTCGACAAGATCGCGTTCCAGACGCGCGTGCTGGCGATGAACGCCACCGTCGAGGCCGGCCGTGCCGGTGACGCGGGGCTCGGCTTCGCGGTGGTGGCCGATCTGGTTTCGGCGCTGGCAATGCGTGCGGAAGAGGAATCGAAGCGCGCTCGCAATCAGCTCAGCGCGACGCAGAAGGAGATCGGCGATGCGGTCGACGCGGTGCAGAAGGTCGAAACCGCCTTCTCCGTGATCGCCGCCTCGGGCGAGGAGGCGGCACGTCTCGCCAAGCAGATCGCCAGCGACAACGATGCGCAGGCGAGCGCGATCGGTCAGGTCAACAGCGCGGTCGGCAGCATGGACGAATCGACGCAGCAGAACGCCGCGATGGTCGAACAGACCTCGGCCGCGGCACGCAACCTCACCACGGAGATCGCCACGCTGGCGGAAAACGCGGGTCGCTTCCAGATCGGCGCGGGGCTGCCCGGTAATGGTGGGCGCGCGGCCGAGATCGCATCACCAGCTCGGCGCACGCGCCCCGCGGTCGCACGCGGCAGTCGTGCCGTCCTCGCCTCGCTCGCGGCGAGCAAGGCCGATCATGGCGACTGGTCGAACTTCTAGAGGGTGGCGCCGACCGCTGCGGCGGCTCAGCGGACGGGTGGCTTGCCGACCTTCGGCGTCAGCACGACAGGCTTGTTGCAGCCACCCACTTCGCGATCGACCGCATAGAGCGCCTGTGCCTCCGGCTCCGCCTCCAGCGGATGGATCAGCCGCGCTTCGGGATCGCCGGCATGGATGATGCGGTTGACCTGGCAGTCTTCGCCGCCGTTCGCCGCCGGGCCGGGCGGTGTCGCGACAATGATCGTCGGCGCAGCCGCGAGGAGGAGTACAGGCAACAGGATCATCTCACGTCTCCCGATTTTGCCAAGACTATCCCAGACGATGCGTGGCTGCAACGCATCGTTCCCGCGTCCACCGTAACGCGGTGAAGTCAGTGCCCTCGCGCTGAACCGCAGCCGGCACGACGTACGATCGCGACGGAGCCGTCCACCCTCGCCGCGCCGTGCAATGCCTCAAACGCGCCGGTAGCGGAAGTACCAGACCTCGTGCCCCTGTCGCCGCGCCTTGCGTTCGTAGCGCGTCTCGGGCCAGTCGGCCGGGCGTTCCAGGAAGTCGCGCGCACTTTCCGCCAGCCAGGTGAAGTCGCGGCGCTGGTTCATCACCATCATCGACCAGCGGCAGTAGGTCGGATCATCGGTGCCGAGCCGGAACTCCGAGCCCGGTTTCAGCTTGGCGGCGATCAGGTCGAGCGGGCCGTGGTTGACCATGCGCCGCTTGGCGTGGCGCGCCTTCCGCCACGGATCGGGGTGGAGCAGATACAGCCGGTCGAGACTGGCGTCGGGCAAGCGTTCGACCACCTCCAGCGCGTCGCCCATGTGCAGGCGGACGTTCTCCAGCGCACCGTCGCGGATGTGGTTGAGCGCGCCGACCACACCGTTGAGGAACGGCTCGCAGCCGATGAAGCCGTGGTCGGGCCGCATCGCCGCCTGGCCGGCAAGATGCTCCCCCGCGCCGAAGCCGATCTCGAGTTCAAGCGGGCGATCCGCGCCGAACAACGTCGCCGCGTCGAGCGGCCCGGTTTCGGGCACGCTCACGCGCGGCAGCAGATCCTCGACCAGCGCGGACTGGCCCTGGCGCAGCTTGTGCCCTTGGCGGCGGCCGTAGAGGCGGCGGATCGTGGCGGGGTCGTTCATGGTCGGTTCGGTCATGGTGGCTCGCGCGATAGCGAAGCGCCGCGCCCCCGTCACCCGCTTTGCCGTCACCCGCTTTGCCGTCACCCGCTTTGGAGACAATCGCCCGGCCAGCCGTTCCTGCGTGTGGCAACGGATTGAAAGGACTCGGCTTTGGCGGAAGAGACGGGCGGTGTCGACGATCTGAAGGCGGCCAACGCGAAGGAACTGCACCGCGCGGTCCGTGAAGAGGGCGAGGACGAACTCGACCGTCCACTCGCGTCGCTGTTCTGGTCGGGCCTCGCAGCAGGACTGGCGATCACCGCATCCCTGCTCACCGAAGGCATATTGCGTCAGCATCTGCCCGACGCGCCGTGGCGCGAACTGGTCACGTCGCTGGGCTATCCGATCGGGTTTCTCATCGTCATCCTCGGCCGGATGCAGTTGTTCACCGAAAGCACCATCACCGCGGTGTTGCCCTTGGTCAGCGATCCCACACGCGAGTCGCTGCTGCGTACGCTGCGGCTGTGGGGCGTGGTGCTCGGCGCGAACCTGATCGGCACCGCGATCGGCGCGGGGGTGATCGCACTCGGCGGGCTTGGTTCGGCCGCCGCGCACGATGCGATGATCGCGGTCTCGCTGCCGATCCTCGAACATGCGCCGTTCGCCACGCTGATCAACGCGGTGCCGGCCGGGTTCCTGATCGCGATTCTCGCGTGGACGCTGCCCAACGCGCGCGAGCAATCCTTCCTCGTCATCTTCGCGGTGACGTGGGTGGTGGCGATCGGCGGCTTCTCGCATTCGGTGGTCGGGTCGAGCGAGGCGTTCCTGCTGTTCTTTTCAGGGCACGTCGATGGGACACGCACCGTGTTCGGGCTGATCCTGCCGGCGGTGGTCGGCAATTTGATCGGCGGTGCCGGCATTTTCGCGCTGCTTGCCCACGGGCAGGTGCTTGGCGAAGCGACCAAGGAAGCGCTGGAGGAGCGGAAGGATTAGGGCCAGCAGCGCCGGCTCGCCCGGCGCGGCGTTACTTCATGCTGTCGCTGTTGACCTGTACCTCGCGCTTCTTGCCCCACGTGCCGGTCTTCGATGCATAGGGTTCGTGCCCGACGATTTCGACTGCCTGTTCCGGTGACGGCAATCGGTCGCGTGCGGGATAGGCGGTAACGATGGCGACGTCGTCCAGCGCGATTGTCCAGGTCGCGGCGTTCGCACCCTTGTCGCTGGCGAGAAGCGCCGCCAGAGAGTCGGGGCCGACCCAGATGCCGCGCCCGGCATCGTTGAGCGCGATCAGGTACGAATCCGTGCTGCCGACCGGGCGGTAGACGCCGTGCTGCTCCAGCCCGGCATAATGGCCGGTATCGCGGCACCACGCCCGCGCCGGCTCCACCGGAGCATCCTTGCGCGGTTTTTCGTCGCGGCTGGCGGCGAACAGACCGGCGAACAGGCTCGACGCCAGCGCATTGTCGCCCTTCACCGCATTGGCCTTGCCGCTGAACGTGAGCGCAGTCGCGCAATCCGCGATCGGCACGGCGGCGGGTTGCGGCGTGATCTTGCGCGGCCAGCCAAGACCAGCGATCGCACCGCGCAGCCGCGCATCGATCTCGTCCGCGCCGATCGTGGCCGAGGAATAGCGCAGCTCGACATACCAGCCCGGCCCGAGCGGCAGATAGGCGAGCGCGGTGCTGCGATACGGCCCCTTCGCCGGACGATAGCTTGCGATCAGGCCGCTTGCCGCGCTTTGCCCCGGCGGCGCGAAGGCGACCGGCGGCTTGGCGACGGTGACGCCGCCGTACGTCGCGCGGTGCTCCACGACGCGGGCGGTACGGTCGAACCAGACCGGCACCGATCCGGTGACGTTGCGGAAGATGAAGACGGTGATGTCCTCGCTCGAATCCGGCGTGCCGAAGTTGAACGCCTCGTCGAGATGATCGGGCGCGAACGCGCGCGCGTCGAAGCGCTTGAGGCCATCGAGCGTCGTCGGGATGACGAGGCCGGTCGGTTCATGCCGATACGGCTTGTCGGCGGCGATCGCGAGGGGTGGCGGCTGGGTCTGCGCGGCGGCGATCGTAGCGGTGACCGAGCTTGCCAGAAGAAAAGCCAAGATGATGCGCATGAAAAAGCTTCCCGGAAGCGATGTTCCGGGAGGCTAATGCAAGTTTACGCGAAGGGAAGAGGCTTTACGCCACCGCTGCCTTCAGCGCGTCGACCAGATCGGTCTTTTCCCAGGTGAAGCCATTCGCATCCGGCTCGCGGCCGAAGTGCCCGTAGGCGGCAGTGCGCTTGTAGATCGGCGCGTTAAGCTTGAGATGCTCGCGGATGCCCTTCGGCGTGAGGCGGACGAGCTGCGGGAGGACTTCCTCGATCTTCGCTTCCGGAACGGTGCCGGTGCCGTGCAGGTCGACATAGACCGACAGCGGCTCGGCGATGCCGATCGCGTAGGAAAGCTGGATCGTGCAGCGCTTGGCGAGGCCGGCCGCGACGACGTTCTTGGCGAGATAGCGCGAGACGTACGCCGCCGAGCGATCGACCTTGGTCGGATCCTTGCCCGAGAAGGCGCCGCCGCCGTGCGGGGCTGCGCCGCCGTAGGTGTCGACGATGATCTTGCGCCCGGTCACGCCTGCATCGCCGTCCGGCCCGCCGATCTCGAACGCGCCGGTCGGGTTGATGTAGATCGCGGTCTCGTCGGTGATGAAACCTTCCGGCAGCGTCTCGGTCAGCACGCCGGTGACGTAGCTGCGCAGTTCCTCGTACTTGGCAGGATCGGCATTGTCGCCCTGCAGGCAATAGCCCGGCGCGTGCTGCGTGGAGACGACCAGCGCGGTGGCGCGGACCGGCTTCTCGTTCTCATAGGCAAGCGTGACCTGGCTCTTGGCGTCCGGCTCGAGGAACGGCGCGGCGCCCGAGTGGCGATCGGCGGCCATGCGCTCGAGGATCTTGTGGCTGTAATACAGCGTGGCGGGCATCAGGCCGGGCGTCTCGTCGGTCGCGTAACCGAACATGATGCCCTGATCGCCGGCGCCCTCGTCCTTGTTGGCGCCTTCGTCCACGCCCATCGCGATTTCCGCGGACTGGCCGTGCAGGTTGTTGTGGAACGCGAACTTCTCCCAGTGGAAGCCCGACTGTTCGTAGCCGATTTCCTTGACGGTCTGGCGCACCGCCGCCTCGATCTCGGCGAGCGCGCCGTCGGCCCAGGCGCCGTTCTCGTACACGCCCTTGCAGCGGATTTCACCAGCCAGCACGACGAGGTTGGTGGTGGTCAGCGTCTCGCAGGCGATGCGCGCATAGGGGTCTTTGCCGAGGAACAGATCGACCACGGTGTCGCTGATCTGGTCGGCGACCTTGTCGGGATGCCCTTCCGAGACCGACTCGGAGGTGAACAGGAACGAAGCGCGCATATCTTCACCTTTGCTGGCGCG
>Ga0265798_10001284_pt1 | contig 39367 bp, 31 predicted proteins | sample P3T30metagenome_FD_192430 | JGI IMG/M metagenome (GOLD analysis project Ga0265798, IMG submission 192430) | Plant litter microbial communities from East Loma Ridge, Irvine, California - P3 T30 | ecosystem: Environmental > Terrestrial > Plant litter > Unclassified | place: USA: California...
GGCGGCCGTGGGCCGCCGTAATACGCTGACGGCCGACATGGTGAAGCCCGGTGCAATCGTGATCGATGTCGGCATGAATCGCGACGATAATGGCAAGCTGTGTGGCGACGTCGATTTTGCCGCGATCAGGGAAGTGGCCGCGCACATTACGCCCGTACCGGGCGGCGTGGGGCCGATGACGATCACGATGCTCTTGATGAATACCATCGAATCCGCCGAAAAGGTGTAAGCGCGGTTCGACCAACAACTGGAAAGACTATGACGACGACCGAAAACCCCCTGCTGGACTTTACTGGCCTGCCCCGCTTCGATGCGATCCGGCCGGAACACGTGACGCCGGCCATCGACGAGCTGCTGGCCCGTAACCGCGCCGTCGTGGCGCAGCTGGAAGCCCCGTCCAACGACGTCACGTGGCAGAACTTCGTCACGCCGCTGGAGAATTCGACGGAGCAGCTGGGCCGTGCGTGGGGGATCGTCGGTCACCTGAACAGCGTTGTCGACACGCCCGAGCTGCGCGCCGTCTACAACGAGAACCAGCCCAAGGTCACCGAGTTCTGGACGGAGCTGTCGCAGAACGAGGCGCTGTTCGCCAAATACAAGGCGCTGAAGGCCAGCCCGGAATTTGCCACGCTGTCGCCGGCGCGCCAGCGCATCATCGACAACGCGATCCGCGACTTCCGCATGGGCGGCGCCGAGCTGCCGCCGGAACAGAAGGAACGCTTTGGCGACATCCAGGAGCAGCACGCGGCCGTGTCGACGCGTTTCTCCGAAAACGTGCTGGACGCCACCAACGACTGGACGATGGTTGTCGAGAACGAGGCGGATCTCGCCGGCCTGCCGGACGACGTGAAGCATGCGGCAAAGTCGCTGGCCGAGAAGAACGGCAAGGCGGGCTGGCAGTTCACGCTGCACTTCCCGTCGTACTACCCGATTTTGCAGTTCGCCGACAACCGCGCGCTGCGCGAGAAGGTCTATCGCGCCAACGCGACCAAGGCGTCCGAGCTGGGCGACGTGTTCAGCGACAAGGACAAGTGGGACAACAGCGGCAATATCGTCACGCTGCTGAAGCTGCGCGCGGAAGAGGCGCGCCTGCTGGGCTATAAAAACTTCGCCGAAGTGTCGCTGGTGCCGAAGATGGCGCAAAGCCCGGAACACGTCATCGAGTTCCTGGAAGACCTGGCCAAACGCGCGCGCCCGTATGCGGAGAAGGATCTGCAGGAGCTGCAGGCGTTCGCCCGCGAGAACCTGGGCATGGACAAGCTGGAAGCGTGGGATCTGCCGTACGCTTCCGAAAAGCTGCAGCAGCACCGTTATTCGTTCTCGGCGCACGAGGTCAAGCAGTACTTCCCCGAGCACAAGGTCATCGACGGCCTGTTCAAGCTGATTCAGAACCTGTTCTCCGTCGAGATCAAGCCCGACGAAGCGCCCGTATGGCACAAGGACGTGCGCTTCTTCCGCATCGAGCGCAACGGCGAGCTGGTGGGCCAGTTCTACCTCGACCTGTACGCCCGCCCCGGCAAGAACAGCGGCGCGTGGATGGACGATGCGCGCAGCCGCCGCGTCGAAGGCGGCCATCTGCAGACGCCGATCGCTTACCTGACATGTAACTTCACGGAGCCGTCCGTCGTCAACGGCCAGCCGCAGCCGGCGCTGTTCACGCACGACGAAGTCATCACGCTGTTCCATGAATTCGGCCACGGCCTGCACCACATGCTGACGGCCGTCGAGGAGCTGGGCGTCTCCGGCATCTCGGGCGTCGAATGGGATGCGGTGGAACTGCCGTCGCAGTTCATGGAGAACTTCTGCTGGGAGTGGGACGTGCTGTCGCACATGACGGCGCACGTCAAAACGGGCGAGCCGCTGCCGCGCGCGCTGTTCGACAAGATGACGGCCGCGAAGAACTTCCAGTCCGGCCTGCAGACGTTGCGCCAGGTCGAGTTCTCGCTGCTGGACATGCACCTGCATTACGACTATGACCCCGCGAGCGGCAAGTCGGTGCAGGACGTGATCGACGAGGTGCGCGGCAAATTCGCCGTCATCGTCCCGCCGGCCTTCAACCGCTTCCAGAACTCGTTCGGCCATATCTTTGCCGGCGGTTACGCGGCGGGCTACTACAGCTACAAATGGGCCGAGGTGCTGTCCGCCGATGCCTATGCGGCGTTCGAGGAAGCGGCCGAGCTGGAAGGCGGCAAGCTGCCGGTGCAGACGGGCGAGAAGTTCCTGCGCGAGATCCTGCAAGTGGGCGGTTCGCGCCCGGCGCTGGAGTCGTTCACGGCCTTCCGCGGCCGCGAACCCTCGATCGACGCGCTGCTGCGCCACAGCGGCATGGCCGCCTGACGCGACAGGATTTATGCGGCGCCATGGCGGCCTCCCTGGCCGGCATGGCGCCGTTTTTACGTCCGCGGTCCGGCCTGAAGCCGGGCGGCGGCGAAATGAATTTACAATAGCGTCATGACCCGAATCGACTTCCATACCAACGTGCCCGACAAGATCGCCTATTGCTGCCGGCTCGTGCGCAAGGCCTACGGCGCGCGCAATCGCATCGTCGTCATGACGGAGGATGCGGCGCAGCAGGCGGCGCTCGATGCCGCGCTGTGGACGTTTTCCGGCCCGGATTTCCTGCCGCACGTGGCGTTCGACGATCCGCTGGCGCCAGATACGCCCATCGTGCTGACGCACAGCGACACGGCCGAGCTGCCCGAAGCGGACCTGCTGGTGAATCTGGCGCGGCGCGCGCCGGCGCAGTTCGAGAGCTTCCCGCGCCTGATCGAAGTCGTCTCGCTCGATGAAGCCGATGCCGCCGCCGGGCGCCTGCGCTTTGTCGCCTACAAGCGGCAGGACTACCAGCCCACGCACCTCAGCATCGGAAAATCATGAACCAGGGCGACGCGTTCGACGCCAGTATTCCCGTGCTGACGGAAATCGTCAGCTCGCCGGCGCTTCCCGCCCCGGTGACGCTTCCCGATACGGCCACATTGGGCGCCGCCGAGTGGGCGGAGCTGGAACAGCGGCTGAACGAGCGTATCCTGCAGCAGTTGACGGCGCGCGTGGACGGCATGCTGGAGCAGCGCGTGCGCGACAGCATGTCCGCCGTGCTGACGCATGTGCTGCATGACGTGACGACGGAACTGCGGGAAGGCTTGCACGACACAATCGGCAGGATCGTCACGCGCGCCGTGCAGCAGGAACTGGCCGATCTGCAGGCACGCAAGTAGGGAATCGAAGTTCACGCGCGGTGCAGCGTGCCCCGCGCCGGTGCATGCGTGAAAAAAGCGCGGTCTGTGCCTTTGCCAATTGAAATTTTTGCTGTACCTTCTCGCATGGCAAACGGCGTTCACGAGGCGCCGCCGACTTAAAAATCATTGGAGAACGAGACATGCAAACGAAGTTCGTCGCCATCGCAGTTGCCCTCGCCGCCGCCTTCGGTGGCTCGGCTGCGGCCCAGGAAGTGATCAAGATCGGCCACGTGGGCCCCGTCTCCGGGCCGCAGGCGCACCTCGGCAAGGACAACGAAAACGGCGCCAACATGGCGATCGCGGACCTGAACGCCAAGGGCATCAAGATCGGCGGCAAGCCCGTCAAGTTTGCGCTCGTGCTGGAAGACGACGGCGCGGACCCGAAACAGGGCACGACGGTCGCCCAGAAGCTGGTCGATGCGAAGGTCAACGGCGTGGTCGGGCACCTGAATTCGGGCACCACGGTGCCGGCGTCGCGTATCTACTATAATGCCGGTATCCCGCAGGTTTCGCCCGCTTCGACCATCCCAACCTACACCAAGCAGAAGTTCAATACGGCCTTCCGCATTGTCGCCAACGACAACAAGCTGGGTGGCACGCTGGGCAAATACGCCGTCACAAAACTGGGCGCGAAGAAGATCGCCGTCATCGACGACCGCACCGCCTACGGCCAGGGTGTCGCTTCGGAGTTCATCAAGGGCGCCAAGGCGCCTGGCGTGCAGATCGTCGACAAGCAGTTCACCAACGACAAGGCAACGGACTTCAACGCCATCCTCACCAGCATCAAGGCGAAGAATCCGGACCTCGTCTTCTTCGGTGGCATGGACGCCGTGGGCGGCCCGCTGCTGCGCCAGATGAAGGCGCTGGGCATCAACGCGAAATTCATGGGTGGCGACGGCGTCTGCACGGATGCGCTGCCGCGCCTGGCCGGTACCGCGGCCGCGGACGGCGTCGTGACTTGCGCCGAAGCGGGTGGCGTGCCGCCGGAGCTGCAGAAGAACATGGACGACTTCCGTGCCCGCTACAAGAAGCAGTACAACCAGGAAGTGCAGCTGTACGCACCGTATGTGTATGACTCGGTGATGACGATAGCGCAGGCGATGCAGGATGCCGGATCGAGCGATCCGAAGAAGTACCTGCCGTTCCTGGCGAAAGTGAAGTACCAGGGCGTGACGGGCCTGATCACGTTCGACCAGTTCGGCGACATCCAGGATGGCGCACTGACCCTGTTCACTTACAAGGGCGGCAAGAAGACCAGGATGGAAGTCGTCAAGTGAACGTTCTGAATTAATAAGGATAACAAGCGCGGAGACAACGCGAGCGGGCCGTCCGGTTAGGACGGCCCTTGTTTTTTCTGCGGCGCCTTATGCGGTGGCCGCATACCGAATGGAGTAAAACGCATATGCAAACCAAGCTGATTCCCCTTGCCGCGGTAGCCCTCGCCTGCGCGGGCACGCAGGTCCAGGCGCAGGAAGTCGTCAAGATCGGCTACGTCGGACCGATGTCCGGCCAGTCCGCCCACCTGGGCACGGACACCCAGAACGGCACCCGCCTGGCCATCGAGGACCTGAACGCCAAGGGCTTCAAGATCGACGGCAAGCCCGTGAAATTCGTGCTGCAGGCGGAAGACGACGCGGCCGATCCGAAGCAGGCGACGTCCGCGGCGCAGAAGCTGGCCGATGCGAAGATCAACGGCGTGATCGGGCACCAGACGTCCGGCACGTCGATCCCGGCATCGCGCATCTACTACAACGCCGGCATTCCACAGATCTCGGCATCGGCCACAAGCCCCGTCTACACGCACCAGAAGTTCAACACGACGTTCCGCGTTGTCGCCAACGACAACAAGCTGGGCGCCACCCTGGGCCAGTACGCCGTGCAGAAGCTGGGCGCGAAGAAGATCGCCGTCATCGACGACCGCACGGCCTATGGCCAGGGCGTGGCCGACGAATTCGGCAAGGGCGCGCGCAAGGTCGGCGCCGGCGCGGTGCAGATCGTGGCGCGTGAATTCACCAACGACAAGGCAACGGACTTCAATGCCATCCTGACAAATATCCGCGCCAAGAATCCGGACCTGGTCTTCTTCGGCGGCATGGACTCCGTCGGCGGCCCGCTGCTGCGCCAGATGAAGGCGCTGGGCATCAAGGCGCGCCTGATGGGCGGCGACGGCATCTGCACGGAAGCGATGCCGCGCCTGGCCGGCGCCACGACAGGCGAGGCGCCGATCGTCTGCGCGGAAGCGGGCGGCGTGGCGGCAGGACAGCAGAAGAAAATGGAAGAATTCGCGGCGCGCTACAAGAAGCGCTACAACCAGAACCTGCAGATCTACGCGCCGTACGCCTACGACGCCACGATGGCGATGGTGCAGGCGATGGCGGACGCGAAGTCGGCCGATCCGAAGAAATACCTGCCGTTCCTGGCGAAGGTGAAATACGCCGGCGTCACGGGCGAGATCGCGTTCGACGCTTTCGGCGACATCAAGGACGGCGCGCTGACCCTGTACACGTTCAAGGACGGCAAGCGCACGCTGATCGAAGTGGTGAAGTAAAGGCTGGGGAAAAAGCGTTTGGGGACTGGCTCCGGGTCTCCGACCCGGTGCCTGTCCCCGACGTAAAAGCAAACCACAGTCAAAAAAACAAAGCCGGGCAAGCCCGGCTTTTTCAATGCTGGAAGCGCATCACTTCTGCGCCAGCACCCATTTCACCAGCGTGCGCGCCTCTGCTTCGCTGACCTGCGGATTGGCCGGCATCGGAATCGCGCCCCAGACGCCGGAGCCGCCTTTCATGACCTTCGCCACCAGCTTGTTTTCGGCATCCTTCTGCCCGGCGTATTTGGCCGCGACATCCTTGTAGGCAGGACCGACCAGCTTGTTCGCAACAGCGTGGCAAGCCATGCAATTCTTGGCCTTGGCCAGGTCCGCATTCGCCATCGCCGCCTGCGACACCAGCGCCGAGGCAAACACCGCTGCAACCATCATGGAACGTTTCATCGATTTCTCCAAAGTAATCTGCCGATGATTTTACTCCTTCTGTGATGCAGAGCAACCGCGGGCAGTCCTCTCCACAACGGCCACGGAATCGCGCTCGTTGACGGTAAAGATGTTACTGCATGTAAAGCTGGACGCTTGTAAGATGGACGCAAAGGAGCCCGCCATGCCCATCATTCTTGTCATCGTTGCACTGTGCGCGCTGCGCTTCTTCGAAGTCTGGCGCTTCGCCGACGTCTCATGGTGGTGGATCGCAGGCCTGATGGTCTTCGCGTTCGTCTGGTTTGAATTCATCGAACCGCTGCTGGGCCTGGACAAGCGCAAGGCCCATAACGAAGACGAACAGCGGCGCAAGGAGCGCGTGAAGAAAACCTTCAGCGACCGCAAGCGAAAATAGCCGCCGAGCTCGTGACAACATCGGGGTCAGGCACGAAAACTGTCACGACCTCAACCGTTGACCCGCGTACCGATGAGCTCGTGTCCTGTCGGGGTGTGACCCCAGGGTGCCCGAGGTGGACACGGGGTCAGCCGTTATGCGTGTGCAGATGAGCCCGTGACAGTTTTTGTGCCTGACCCCGAGGTTGTCACGGGCTGAACAGCTGGGCGGCGCGTCAGCGCTTCAGCTGCGACAGGTCGCGCACGGCGCCGCGGTCGGCGGACGTCGTCAGTGCCGCGTAGGCCTGCAGCGCCTGCGAGACGTAGCGCTCGCGGTCGACGGGCTTCCACGCCTCCGCGCCCTTGGCTTCCATCGCGGCGCGACGGTGCGCCAGCTCTTCCGCGGACACGCGCAGGTCGATGGTCCGGTTCGGGATGTCGATGTCGATCGTGTCGCCCTCCTGCACCAGCCCGATCGCGCCGCCCTCCGCCGCTTCGGGCGAAGCGTGGCCGATGACGAGGCCCGACGAGCCGCCGGAGAAGCGCCCGTCGGTAAACAGCGCGCACGCCTTGCCGAGCCCTTTCGACTTGATGTACGACGTGGGGTACAGCATCTCCTGCATGCCCGGGCCGCCCTTTGGTCCCTCGTAGCGGATGATGACGACATCACCCTCGTGCACGGTGTCCCCGAGGATGCCGGCCACCGCGTCGTCCTGGCTTTCGAACACGCGGGCGCGGCCCGTGAACTTCAGGATGCTCTCGTCCACGCCTGCCGTCTTCACGATGCAGCCCTTTTCCGCGATATTCCCGTACAGGACCGCCAGGCCGCCATCCTGCGAGAACGCGTGCTCGCGATCGCGGATGCAGCCGTTGCTGCGATCCAGGTCGTTCGCTTCATACCGCTCCGACTGCGAGAACGCCACCTGCGTCGGCACGCCGCCGGGCGCGGCGCGGAACAGCTTGTGCACGGCCGGATCGTCGCTGCGGCGGATGTCGTATTTCTCGATGGCGTCGCCCATCGTGGGGCTGTGCACCGTCGGCAGCGACGTGTCCAGCAGGCCCGCGCGGGCCAGCTCGCCCAGGATCGAGACGATGCCGCCGGCGCGGTGCACGTCCTCGATGTGATACTTGTCCGTCATCGGCGCGACCTTGCACAGGCACGGCACCTTGCGCGAGATGCGGTCGATGTCGGCCATCGTGAATTCGACTTCCGCTTCGTGCGCGGCGGCCAGCAGGTGCAGCACGGTGTTGGTGGAGCCGCCCATCGATACGTCCAGCGCCATCGCGTTCTCGAACGCGGCCTTGGAAGCGATCGAGCGTGGCAGCACCGAATAGTCGTCCTGCTCGTAGTGGCGTTTGGCGATATCGACGATCAGGCGGCCGGCGCGCAGGAACAGCTCCTTGCGGTCCGCGTGCGTGGCGACGATCGTGCCGTTACCGGGCAGCGACAGGCCCAGCGCCTCGGTCAGGCAGTTCATCGAGTTTGCCGTGAACATGCCGGAGCACGAACCGCAGGTCGGACAGGCCGAGCGCTCGATTTCGGCCACGTCCGCATCCGAGACGGTCGAGTCGCCCGCCTTGATCATCGCGTCGACCAGATCGAGCTTGATGACCTTCTGGCCGCCGTTGACGACCTTGACGACCTTGCCCGCTTCCATCGGCCCACCCGAGACGAAGACGACGGGGATGTTCAGCCGCATGGCGGCCATCAGCATGCCCGGCGTGATCTTGTCGCAGTTCGAGATGCACACCATCGCATCGGCGCAGTGGGCATTGACCATGTATTCGACGGAGTCGGCGATCAGGTCGCGCGACGGCAGCGAGTACAGCATGCCGCCGTGGCCCATCGCGATGCCGTCGTCGACGGCGATGGTATTGAATTCCTTGGCGACGCCGCCGGACGCCTCGATCTCGCGCGCCACCAGCTGGCCCAGGTCCTTCAGGTGGACGTGGCCGGGAACGAACTGCGTGAACGAATTGACGACGGCGATGATCGGCTTGTCGAAGTCGCCGTCCTTCATGCCCGTGGCGCGCCACAGGGCGCGGGCTCCGGCCATATTGCGGCCCTGGGTCGTGGTGTGGGAACGGTAAGTGGGCATGGGTGTCTCCTCGGAACGTGCGGCGAAATCGGACAGACAGCGTGCGCTTTCCCCCATCAGTTGTCAAATATATGATTTAATGTTCTGTGATTCATTTCCTGTATGAGGACTATGGCCGCCAATATCGAATTGCGTCAGCTGCGTTACTTCGTCACGGTGGCGGAGGAACTGCATTTCGGCCGCGCCGCCCGCCGCCTGCACATGACGCAGCCGCCGCTGTCGCAGACGATCCTCGCGCTGGAGGACATGCTGGGCGCGGCGCTGTTCGACCGTAACCGCCGCGGCGTGGCACTGACGCCGGCCGGCGAGGCGCTTCTGCCGGAAGCGCGGCGGCTGCTGGCACAGGCAGGCGAGCTGCCGGGCCTCGTGCGGCGCGCGGCGTCGGGCGAAATGGGCAAGCTGTCGCTGGCCTTTGTCTCGTCGGCCGACTACAGCGTGCTGCCGCCGTCGCTGCGCGCCTATCGCGCCGCGTTCCCGCACGTGCAGATCACGCTGCAGGAAGCGACGTCGGACCGGCAGATGGACGAGCTGCTGCAGGGTCGCATCGACGCCGGCCTCCTGATCCCGCCGCTGACGGACAAGGCCAAGGCGGAACTGGACTACCTGCCGATCCTGTCCGAGCCGCTGATCCTGGCCTCGCCGGCGAACCTGCCGGAACTGCGCGGCAAGCATGACGCCAGCCTGCGCACGCTGCCGCCGCTGCCGCTGATTATCTTCCCGCGTGCGATCGCACCAGGCCTGTATGATGCCATTCTCGCGGTGTTCCGTGCAGCCGGCATGACCCCTGTGATCGGCCAGGAAGCGATCCAGATGCAGACGATCGTCAGCCTGGTCTCGGCTGGCATGGGTATCGCACTTGTGCCACAATCGGTGTCGAACCTGCGACGCCCGGGAGTAGAATACCGGCCGCTCGCCCAGACAACGCCGCTCGTGGAGACGGGCCTGGCCTGGCGCCGCGACAATACCTCGCCCGTACTGAAGGGCTTTCTGGATTTGATGAGAAAGAGACTTTAATGCTGATTCACCCGATGCCCGATCCGGTGGCATTCCACGTCGGCCCCGTCGCCGTCCACTGGTATGGCCTGATGTACGTACTGGCGTTCGCGCTGTTCATCGCGCTGGGCCGCGTGCGCATTCGCCAGCCGCACATCGCGGCGCAGGGCTGGAAGAACCAGGACCTGGACGACATGCTGTTCTACGGCATGCTGGGCGTGGTGCTTGGCGGACGCCTCGGCGAACTGATTTTCTATCGCCCCGAATGGTTCCAGACACCGCTGGAGATCTTCAAGGTCTGGCATGGCGGCATGAGTTTCCACGGCGGCTTCCTGGGCGTTTTGATCGCCATGTGGTTCTGGTCGCGCAAGGCGGGCCGCAACCTGCTGGACGTCTACGACTTCATCGCGCCGATGGTGCCGCTGGGGTATGCGTGCGGCCGCCTCGGCAACTTCATCAACGCCGAGCTGCCGGGCCGCGTGACGGATGCGTCGCTGCCGTGGGCAATGATCTGGCCGAACGTGGACGCCCTGCCCCGCCACCCGTCGCCGATCTACCAGATGCTGGTGGATGGCCTGCTGGTGTTCGCGATCCTGTGGCCGTTCGCCCGCCGCGCCCGTCCGCGCCTGGCCGTGGGCGCCATGTACACGCTGCTGTACGGCTGCGCGCGCTTCTTCACCGAGTACTTCCGTACGCCGGACTGGGAAACCACCGTGCTGGGACTGCCCATCACGTCCGGCCAGGTGCTGTCGCTGCCGATGATCCTGGCGGCACTGGCGATGCTGGTGTGGTCGTACCGGCGCAATGTCCAGGCGACCGCGCCGGCAGCCGTTTGACACCGCGCGGCCTGGCGCCGCGTCGGTGATTTTTCGCGAGAATGTGCGCCCTGTTGTGGTGCTAGGATGCGGGTGGCATTGCAATATGAGCAATGCCCCCAAAACCGCGCAGTCGCGCTTCCACATTTCTCGAGGAAAAACACCATGCTGAAACACCTCGTTCGTACCCTGTCACTGACGCTGCTCGTGGCGCTGCCGCTGCACGCAATGGCGGCGCCAGTATCGATCACGACATCTACCAGTGGCGACCACTCCATCAGCAACGAGTACATTCTCGACATGCTTGGTATCGACCGCAGCAACCTGGGCGAATTGCCGTTCGAAATGACGCTGCAATCGAACTTCGATACCGACATCACCCCAGCGGTCCCATCGGGCGGAGCCCTGTCGATCGCCGGGGCCGACATCACCGTCACGCTCCACATCGGCACCGGCACCTTCCAGCGGCAAGGCAAAGGCTGGACGATCCTGGGATCCGGACCGGCTGGCTACAGTCAGACCGTGGGCCTGTACGGGTTCGGCGGTCGCGATAGCATCGATTTCGGCCATATCCTGAACGTGACCCAGGACGCGGCGGCTGACGACCCGCTGGTCCCGCGCAACCTCAGCGCCAGCGGCGCCAGCGTCGGCACGATGCTGGTCACCCTCAACGAACTGGACCCTGAATGGCCGCAGACCTGGTATATGGGGGGAACTGTGACGAGCGGCACCATCACTGTCAGCGCCGTGCCGGAACCGTCGGCATGGGCGATGATGGCCGCCGGCCTGCTGGCCGTCACGGTCGCAGCGCGCCGCCGCAAGCAGACCTGACGCACGCTGGCGCTCAGCCGATCAGCTTCAGGATGAAGCGCCACTCGTTCGCCTCGACCGGCATCACGGACAGCCGGCTGCCCTTCGCGAGCAGCCGCATATGTTCCAGCTCCGGGTGGCTGCGCAATTCCTTCAGATCCAGGTAGCGGCCCTTGTGCACCGCCTTGACGTCGATGCCGATCCAGCGCGGCTGTTCCGGCGTGGCCTTCGGGTCGAAGTACGGACTCTTTGGATCGAACTGCGTCGCGTCCGGATACGGCGCGCTGACGATTTCGGCGATGCCGGCAACGCCCGGCACGGCGCAGCTGGAGTGGTAGAACAGCACACCATCGCCGACCTGCATGCCGTCGCGGATGAAGTTGCGCGCCTGGTAGTTGCGCACGCCGTACCAGGACGTGGTCTGCCCTTTCGAGGCCAGCGCGTCGTCGAAACTGACGTCGTCCGGCTCGGACTTCATCAACCAGTACCCCTTCGCCATCGGCCGCTCCCCAAAATAAAGACGAAAAAAAACGGTGGCGCATCCTTCGATGCCGCCAACCGCTTCTGCACTTCCACTTCTGAATAAGGCCCCGCCTGTGCCGCTATGCCGGCATCCCGAACCTTACGGTTCAAGGTGGTCACAGTCAGTTCAACTTCGGGTTCATCGGACTAGCGACGCTCACGCCCGTCGAACTATGTTCCGCAACCGATGCGTGTAAATGGTTCAAGGAATATATGACAATCGCGAACACTGCAGGGTGACACGGAGTTTACTCCTCAATCCGTGTGATTGAAAGCCCTAATTCCAATCAAACTCCTGATCAGACGAGTTCCTAGAACAGCGCTTCCTGCGGTGTGAGCGCACTGTCGAGCACACGCTGCATGGCGGCGATCTTCTGCTGCACTTCCAGCAGCGACACGTCCGACAGCGGTCCCGCCGGCGCTTTCGCCGTCAGGAACTCGGCCGCCATCGACAGCGCCGCCATCACGGCAATGCGGTCGTTGCCCTTGACCTTGCCGGTGTCGCGGATGGTCGTCATCTTCTTGTCGAGCAGGCTGGCCGCTTCGCGCAGCGCACGCTCTTCGCCTTCCTTGCAGACGAGCCGGTACGGCTGCCCCATGATGTTCACGTCCACGGGGATCATTGCGCGTCCTCTTTCACGGCTTCGGCTTCTTCACTAGCGGGCTCTGCCGCAGGTTCTGGCGGGGAAATTTTCTCGAGCAAGGCGGAAACGCGCTGGTGCGCTTCGCCCAGCCGATGCTGGTAACTGATGTTTTCGGCGACAAGCGCGGCGTTGGCCTGGCGCAGCTGGGCATTTTCGCGACGCAGATGATGCGTCAGCTCGGCCAACTGTTCGATCTTGTCAGCGAGTTCTTGGATGTCGGAAATCATTCCGCCACTATAGGCCCGCGTCAAACCGTGGTCAACCGAATACGCCCGCGAATACACTTAATTACATCTTAATTACAATGAGCAGCCTGACAAGATTGCAGGCACGCGGGCCGGCAAGTGGGCGCGGACGCTACCGCTGCGCGCGCCCACCACCGGTCAGCTGACCGCACCCAATGCCAGCAGCAACATGGCACCGGCCAACACGCCGAGTGCCGCGCCGGCGGCGACATTGATGGTGACGCGCACCCAGTTGGGCGCATGCATCTCTCGGGGTAACTTGGTGTGGAACATCACAGCCTCCGCTATAGATCACTACAACATCGGACGAGGAACTTAGAGTCTGCACTTCTTTCGATTCTTTGTCAAAACACAAACGGGGCCTGGCGCGCCGTGGACGCCCTGCCCGTGCCGTACGTGCACAAACATTGCGCTGGACCAAGCGAACGCGTGGATGAACTTGCAAACAGTTAGGGTTTATGAAAGCACAGGCCTTGAAATAGGTGTTGGGCGTCCCTATAATTGTTGGCACTCGTTAGTCGAGAGTGCTAACAACGATTTTGAACCTCACTGTATACATAAGGAGTTTTGTATGAACCTTCGCCCTTTGCACGATCGCGTCATCGTCAAACGTCTGGACCAGGAAACCAAGACTGCTTCCGGCCTGATCATTCCTGATGCCGCCGCTGAAAAGCCGGATCAGGGTGAAGTGCTGGCTGTTGGCAACGGCAAGGTCTCGGACGCCGGCGTGCTGCGCGCGCTGGAAGTCAAGGTCGGCGATCGCGTACTGTTCGGCAAATACTCCGGCCAGGCTGTCAAGGTTGACGGCGAAGAGCTGCTGGTGATGCGCGAAGAAGACATCATGGCCATCGTTCAGAAGTAATCTGGCTCACTTAAAGAATTCAGGAGAATACAAACATGGCAGCTAAAGAAGTAATTTTCGGCGACGCAGCGCGCGCCAAAATGGTTGAAGGCATCAACATCCTGGCCAACGCGGTCAAAGTCACGCTGGGCCCGAAAGGCCGCAACGTCGTGCTGGAGCGCTCGTTCGGCGCCCCGACCGTCACCAAGGACGGCGTCTCCGTCGCCAAGGAAATCGAACTGAAGGACAAGCTGCAGAACATGGGCGCGCAGATGGTCAAGGAAGTCGCTTCCAAGACGTCCGACAACGCCGGTGACGGCACCACCACCGCGACCGTGCTGGCACAAGCCATCGTGCGCGAAGGCATGAAGTTCGTTGCCGCCGGCATGAACCCGATGGACCTGAAGCGCGGCATCGACAAGGCTGTTGCAGCCACCGTCGAAGAGCTGGCGAAGATCTCCAAGCCATGCACCACGTCGAAGGAAATCGCCCAGGTTGGCGCGATCTCCGCGAACTCCGACTACTCGATCGGCGAGCGCATCGCCGAAGCGATGGAAAAAGTGGGCAAGGAAGGCGTCATCACCGTTGAAGACGGCAAGTCGCTGAACGACGAGCTGGACATCGTTGAAGGTATGCAGTTCGACCGCGGCTACCTGTCGCCATACTTCATCAACAATCAGGAGAAGCAAGTCGCCATCCTGGAGAACCCGTTCGTTCTGCTGTGCGACAAGAAGATCTCGAACATCCGCGACCTGCTGCCGGTACTGGAACAAGTGGCCAAGGCCGGCCGTCCGCTGCTGATCATCGCCGAAGACATCGAAGGCGAAGCCCTGGCAACGCTGGTGGTCAACAACATCCGCGGCATCCTGAAGACCTGCGCCGTGAAAGCGCCTGGCTTCGGCGACCGTCGCAAGGCCATGCTGGAAGACATCGCCATCCTGACCGGCGGCCAAGTGGTTGCTGAAGAAGTCGGCCTGACGCTGGAAAAAATCTCGCTGGCCGAACTGGGCCAGGCCAAGCGTATCGAAGTGGGCAAGGAAAACACCATCGTCATCGACGGCGCTGGCGAAGCTGCCGGCATCGAAGGCCGCGTCAAGCAGATCCGCGTGCAGATCGAAGAAGCGACGTCGGACTACGACCGCGAGAAGCTGCAAGAGCGCGTGGCCAAGCTGGCCGGCGGCGTTGCCGTGATCAAGGTTGGCGCTGCCACCGAAGTCGAGATGAAAGAGAAGAAAGCCCGCGTCGAAGACGCGCTGCACGCAACCCGCGCAGCCGTTGAAGAAGGCATCGTGCCAGGCGGCGGCGTCGCCCTGCTGCGTGCCCGCGCTGCGCTGACCGTCAAGGGCGACAACCCTGACCAGGAAGCCGGCATCAAGATCGTGCTGCGCGCGATGGAAGAGCCACTGCGCATGATCGTGCAGAACGCCGGTGAAGAGTCGTCCGTCGTCGTCAACGCCGTCCTGGGCGGCACCGGCAACTACGGCTACAACGCGGCCAACGGCACCTACGGCGACATGGTCGAAATGGGCGTCCTGGACCCAGCCAAAGTCACCCGTTCGGCTCTGCAGAACGCTGCGTCGATCGCCGGCCTGATGCTGACGACCGACTGCATGGTGGCCGAAGTCGTGGAAGACAAGCCAGCCGGCGGCATGGGTGGCATGGGCGGTATGGGTGGCATGGGCGGCATGGACGGCATGATGTAATTGCCGGCCGCAGCCTGACGTGAAAATGGCCGCTTCTTCGGAAGCGGCCATTTTTTTATCCCGCGTTCGGGAGGCCTGCCGCGCGGTGCGTCATTTTGACTTTGCGGCGTCCCACTTGATTTTTTCGGCGCGCGTTTGCGCGAAGATCTCGGGAACCTGCGCTTTCAGCTCGGCATGCCGGGACGGCGGCACGATGGTGCCGCTGCTCGCATGGCGATTGTTGCAGACCCGTCCCTCGGCATGGCCGTCAAAGGTTGCCTCGTAGTGGTAGTACCCCTGCACGGGACGATTGGTGCCGTGATGTTTTCTTCTCAGCTCGCGAAACTGCTGGCGCGTCATCGTGCGGTCCTGATCGAACAGTTCGTCGATCTCGTCCTCGATGGCATCGAGCTGCTCTTCGCGCGCAAAAAACGCATGCGACGTATGTTTGCGGATTTCCTGCACCAGCGGCCCGTCATCGTGCTGCTGACGCAAGCGGCCACTGCCGTGATTCGTCCGGAAATACAGCGTCGGAGGCCGGCCCGCAGCCTGCGTGGCGAAGTAGAAATTCTCCGACGTATAAACCTGCTCTGGTCTGTATGGCATGACATCCCCACTCGGCGCCCGCACCGCGGACAGGCGCTCCTGGTAGAAACGGCTGCCGCGGCAGCCGTTTTCGCATCAACTCAACCTCGCCGACGCCGCGCCAGCAGCGCGCCGACGGCGCTTCCGAGCCCAACGCCAAGGCCGATACCCATGGCGAAATTATCCATCGCAACACCGACTGCGCAGCCGATCGCGCCACCAAGGCTGATACCCAAGCCCACATAGCGGCCCATGAAATCGTCTGGTTCCATATCCATACCGAGTCTCCGTCGTTGAGTTGTTGTGCATTTAATATACGCCTGATTGCTGCCGCGTTTGCCATTTTTTTAGGCGTGTGTCCCATGTTGGCAACGGTTCCAATATGGCTGAGCAGGCGCTGCGCCGCAGCAGAAAAAACCGGTGACAGGCTCCGATTTCAGGAAATCGGAGCCTGTCACCGGTTTTTTCTGTCCCGGGTTTTTGGCGTGCGCCAGCACCGCGGTGCCCGCTTTATCATGCCCTTTTGGTAACGAGAGACTGACATGGCAGACACCGTAGGCGACTTCCTGCTGCAGCGCATGAACGCGTGGGGCGTGCAGCGCGTTTTTGGTTATCCCGGCGACGGCATCAACGGCATCATGGGCGCCTTCGGGCGGCAGGATGCGATCGAATTCATCCAGACGCGCCATGAGGAGATGGCCGCGTTCATGGCGACGGCACACGCCAAGTTCACCGGCGAAGTGGGCGTCTGCGTGGCGACCTCCGGCCCCGGCGCCATTCACCTGCTGAACGGCCTGTACGACGCCAAGCTGGATCACCAGCCGGTCGTGGCGATCGTCGGCCAGCAGAAGCGCTCGTCGATCGGCGGCGACTACCAGCAGGAGGTCGACCTGGTCTCGCTGTTCAAGGACGTCGCCCACGAATACGTGCACATGGCAACCGACGCCGCGCAGGTGCGCCACCTGATCGACCGCGCCTTCCGCATCGCCAAGGAGGAGCGCACCGTCACGTGCATCATCTTCCCCAACGACGTGCAGGAGCTCGACGCCGTAGCGAAGCCGCCGCGCGAGCACGGCACCGTCCATTCCGGCATCGGCGCCCTCACCCGCAGCCACGTGCCGCCGCTGGACGCCCTGCAGCAGGCCGCCCGCATCCTCAACGAAGGCAAGAAGGTCGCGATCCTGGCCGGCGCCGGCGCGCTGCATGCGACCGATGAACTGATCGAGGTGGCCGAGCTGCTGGGCGCCGGCATCGCCAAGGCCCTGCTGGGCAAGGCCGCGGTGCCGGACGACCTGCCCTTCGTCACCGGCTCCATCGGCCTGCTGGGGACAAAACCCAGCCACGACATGATGAACGACTGCGACACCCTGCTGATGGTCGGCTCGAACTTCCCGTACAGCGAATTCCTGCCGAAGGAAGGCCAGGCGCGCGGCGTGCAGATCGATATCGACGCGCGCCGCGCCAGCGTGCGCTATCCGATGGAATTCAACCTGATCGGCGACGCGAAGGCGACGCTGCGCGCGCTGATCCCGCTGCTCGAGCGCAAACAGGACCGCGCCTGGCAGGACGGGATCCGCGAAGGCGTCGAACGCTGGTGGCGCGTGCTGGAAGGCCGCGCGATGAACGACGCCGCCCCCGTTAACCCGCAACGCGTGTTCTGGGAACTGTCGCCGCGGCTGCCGGAACACTGCGTCGTCGCCGTCGATTCCGGCTCGGTGGCGAACTGGTATGCGCGCGACGTGAAAATGCGGCGCGGGATGATGACGAGCGTCTCGGGCGGCCTGTCGACAATGGGCTGCGCCGTGCCGTACGCGATCGCCGCCAAGTTCGCGCTGCCCGACCGCCCTGTCGTGGCACTGGTCGGCGATGGCGCCATGCAGATGAACGGCATCAATGGCCTGATCACGGTGGCGAAGTACTGGCAGCAGTGGGCCAATGGCCGGCTGGTGATCATGGTGCTGAACAACCAGGACCTGAACCTCGTCACGTGGGAAGAACGGGCCATGGGCGGCAATCCGAAATTCGAAGCGTCGCAGACGATGCCCGACTTCCCCTACGCTGCCTACGCCGAGCTGCTCGGACTGAAGGGCATCCGCGTCGATACGCCCGAAGGCGTGGCGGCCGGCTGGGAAGCGGCGTTCCTGGCGGACCGGCCCTGCGTGCTGGAGATGGTCGTCGATCCGAACGTGCCGCCGCTGCCGCCGGACGTCTCGCCCAAGCAGGCCAAGGCCTACTTCGCGGCGCTGCTGAAAGGCGATCCCGACGCGCTTGCAACCGTCAAGGCCAGCATCAAGGAGACGTGGGAGGCGTGGTTCCCGCCGAAGAAATGAGGCCCACGCCGCCGCAACCGGGCGGCGGCGCGGACGTCGTCATTTCTCGATGATGTGCTCCTCGACACGGATGCCCGTGTGGCGGCCGGGCAGCGCCACGTGCGCCAGCAGCGTGTCGCCCGGCTGCACCAGCGTCGCGTGGCGGATCTTGCCGTCGCCGCCCATCAGGCGCACGTGCCAGTCATTCTGCAGGAACGTGTTGATGTAGATGCGGTTCGGGTCTTCCAGCGGCGCCGACTCGTGCGCCGGCGTCACCTCGCTCACGAGCGCACTGGCGCGCAGCACGGCTTCACGCAGTTCCGGGCTGACGTCCTCCAGCGCCACGCTGCAGCGGATCTTCAGCAGCGGGCGCCGTTCGATTTTCGCCCGGCCCACGGTGATCACGCGGCAGTTGCCATGCAGGTCGACGCACAGCACCTCGGAGCCGCCCTCCATCTCGCTCAGGTACATCACGTTGTCGCCCGGCCCCCAGATGTACGAATGCACGCCGCCGGCATTGACGCGGAACTCGCGCAGGTTCATATGCGGCAGGTAGTGCGTTTCCGAGCAGACGAACAGGCCGCCCCACCCGGTCGAGCCGACGATCATGCCTTCGCCGGCCGTCATCATCGACGTGGTGTCGACGCAGACCCGGTGCCCCAGGCCCGTGTGCTGCACTTCCTCGACCCGCGCCTTGACCAACGGCAGCCGGCTGTCCTGCCGGCGCGACAGGCCGCGCGTCAGGCTGGCGATCACCTCCGGCTGCTCCGTACGCATCAACACACCGATGCCGTGCTCCATCGTGGCGAACGCATTGAGCGACTGGTTGACGTCGTCCACGACGCCGTCCAGGCCCTTGATCGGCACGCTGCGAAAGATCATCATCGGCTTGCCGTCCGTCTTCGCCAGCAGCAGTTCGTAAGGGATGTAGGTGGCGTGCTCGATGTCGATGACGGCGAAGTCGTCGCCCCGCTCGCACACCGCGATACAGTAGGGGAACTCCGCTTCCAGGTCCGTCACTTCGATGAACAGCCCGCACTTGTGGCCCAGGGCGGCGGCCTTGCGGCGGATCGCCTCGTCGCGCGTGATCACCCAGGCGTCCGCTTCCAGGTCCTTCAGCTGCGCCGGGCTGTCGACGAATACCACTTTGCGCTTGGCGGTGCGGAACGCGCGGTGCTGCCCGTGCTCCAGCACGATGTGGGTGCAGTTGCTGTCCTCGACATTGGCGAGGATCGCCTTGCCCGTCATCTTGCGCGCGTCAAACCACCACTGCGTTTCGCCGGCGCTCAGCTGCTGCGCGGGCGCGGCCGCCGGCGCCTCCAGGACCGCTCCATCGGCCTGCACGGGCGGAACGGCGTCCGCCGGGGTTTCTGCCAGTTCGATCATCATCTCTCTCTTCTCCGTTCGTGGTGAGTTCAGGCTTCCTCGCGCAGTGCGATGCCGAGGTTTTGCAGATGCGGTGCGTTTTCGCAGGCGATGTAGCGCGCGCCCGCCGTGTCGGACAGGTTGACATGCTGGTGCCACGCCCAGACCGGCACGTAGAACGCATCGCCCGCCTGCCAGTGCACCTCCCGCTCGCCGATGACGGACATGCCGCTGCCTTCGAGTACATAGATCATCGTTTCGTAGTTGTGGCGGTGCTTGCGCGTGCGCTGGCCCGGCTCAAGACCGCCGATCGTCATGCTGAGAACGCGCGACGGCAGGTCGACGATATGGACGGCATGGTGGCGGTCGCGCGAGAACGTGTCGTCGCCGCCGTGGCGGCCGATCACGTCCTGATGCAGCAGGCGCTCGGGGATGTGCGGCGTCAGCGTGGCGGGCACGCGGCCGAAGTCGGCCGAGCTGTGGCTAGGGGCGATGGCGGAATTTACTGACATGGCTGTTGTGCTCCTTCCAGGATACCGCTGAAGAAATTCAGGCGCGCGTCGATCATCGCGTGCGCGCCTTCCAGGATGCGGACGCCGCGCGCCGGATCGTCCTGCTGCAGCCGTGCCAGGATCGCGCGCATCGTCTCGGCGTGGCCGTCGTCACATTCGACATGGATGCGGAAGAACTCAAGCCGCTCGTCGTCGATGCCGTTGGCGTTGAAGCCGGCGATGATGTCGCTATACAGGGCCGGCACGATCGCTTCGGCGCCCAGGCACAGGGCGCCCAGGCCGTATGCCGGGTCCAGCTGGCGGCAGTAGTGGAACGTGGTCTCGATCAGCCGTTGCGTGGGCGCGAACATGGGCGTCGCCGCCACGTCGATGCCGAACTGGCCCAGCATGCGGGCGAAGATGCGCGCATGCGGCTCGCCACCGTCGTCACCGAATCCCAGTTCCTCGGCCAGGTTTTCCGCCAGCTGCAGCACGTCCTCTGAGTCGCCCAGGTTGGCGATCAGCGCGCACAGGTAGCGGGTGAAGTAGGCGCTGTACTTCGCATGCTGGGCGAGAAAAACGTCCAGTTCGCGCTGCGTGATCGTGCCCGCCCGGCAGCGCCGGATAAACGGATGACCGCGCAGCCGTTCGACGTGGCCCGCGGTAACGCTCTGGTACATGGTGGCTCCCTCTCAGTTGGACTGCAGGTTGTTGTGTGCGAGCTTGGTGAGGACCGTGCCGGGGCCGACCTCCTGGAACAGCATCGGGCCCTGCGCGGCCAGCCACGCGAGGCTCTGGCGCCATTGGACGGGCCGCGTCAGGTGGTTCGCCAGCGTGTCGGCCCAGCCGCCGGCGTCGTGCGGCTGCGCGGTCTGGTTCGAGATCACGGGCCGCTGCGCCGGCCGGAAAGTCGCCTGCGCGCAGAAGGCCCGGAATTGATCGGCCGCTTCGGCCATGAAGCGGGTGTGAAACGCGCCGCTGACCTTCAGCGGCACCACTGTGCCCGCCTTGCGTGCCGTGATGCGCGCACCGGCGGCTTCCACGGCCGCGCCGGAGCCGGCGTACACCAGCTGGTTCGGCGCGTTGTCGTTGGCCAGGCAGAAGTCGCTGCCGAAACCGGCGGCGATCTCGTCGAGCGCCGCGCGGTCCGGATCGAGGACGGCGATCATGCCGCCCTTGCCGTTCTGGCGCGCCATCAGCTCTCCCCGCTTGCGTACCAGTTCCAGCCCCGTGCGGAAGTCGAACACGCCGGCACACAGCAGCGCGTTGTATTCGCCCAGGCTGTGTCCCGCCACGTAGTCGGGCTGCACGCCGCTGCGCTGGGCCAGCGCCATGTGCGTCAGCGCGCTGACCGTGTACAGCGCCGGCTGCGTATAGGCCGTGTCGTTCAGCCGCGGCCCGCCTTCGGCGCACAGGTCTGCCACGTCCCAGCCCAGCACCTCGCGGGCCTGGCGCATCTGCTCGGGGAAGCGCCCGAACAACTCCGCGCCCATGCCTTTGTGCTGCGCTCCCTGGCCGGGGAACATGAAAGTAATCATCGCGATCTCCTTGCTGTGGTTAGTATCTGCATCAGGCTCTCCATCACGACCGCGTGGGCGCTGCGCAGGAAGAAGTGCCCGCCCGGGAACAGGCGCCCGGCGAAGCTGCCGCCGGCGAAAGCGTTCCAGCGGTAGATGCGTTCGACCGGCACTTCCGGATCATCGGCACCGCCCCAGGCATACAGCGGACAGTTCAGCGCCAGCGGCTGCGGGCAGCAATGGGCGTCGGCCAGCGCGAAGTCGGCCTGGAAGGTGCGCAGCAGGATGTCCATGAACGGACCGTCCTGCAGCAGCACCGGATCGGTGCCGCCCAGGCGCTCCAGTTCGCGCACGATCTTCTCCCGCGAAAACGTGGCGCGGCTGCGGGCCGGTGCCACCGGCCGCGGCGCGCCACGCCCCGCCAGCACCAGCGCCTGCGGCAGCGTTTCGCCGCGCCGCTGGCGCCGCGCCGTCAGCTCGAAGGCAAGCATCGCGCCCATGCTGAACCCGAACAGCACGTACGGGCGGTCCAGCAGCGGCGCGATGCCTTCCTCGGCCGCGGCCAGCAACGCGGGCAGGTCGTGCATCGGTGGTTCGTTCATGCGGCGCCCCCGGCCCGGCAACTGGACGGCCATGAATTCAAGCCAGTCCAGACCCTGGAATTGCTTGACCCAGGGCTGGTAAAAAGCGGCGTTGCCGCCGGCGTGGTGCAACGCGATGAGGCGCAGCGTTGCCGCGGGCGCGTGGGTACGCGCGCCGATCCACGGCGACTGCCGTGCGTCGGACGCGCCGGGCGGCTTGTGTTCGACATCGACCAGCATCGTTACATCCTCCATCCATGCCATGACCAGCGCCGCATGCGCGGCACCGGCGTGTTCGGGGTGTTATGGGACGCCAGCGCGACGGTGCCGCACCAGCCGGGTTCCTCGAAGACGAGCGGCGCCAGGCGCAGCCCGGCCAGCGCGTCCTCGGCCTGCAGCACGCGCGGCGCGAAGCCGGGCCGGAACTCGACGCTGAAGCCATCGAGCGGATAACGCAGGCCGTGGCCGGTCGCCTTGAGGCAGGCTTCCTTGCAGGTCCACCAGCGATAGAAACCCGGCAGGCGCTGGGCATCGTCCAGCCGCCAGAACGCTTCCTGTTCCAGCGCGCTGAAATAACGCGCCACCAGCAGCGGCAACCGTGGCTGGGGCGCGCAATACTCCACGTCCACCCCCACGCTGCCCTCGCCCGACAGTGCCACCACGGCCATGCCGCCCGAGTGACTGAGGTTGAACTGCAGCGGCGGCAGACCCGCGCCCAGCGCCGGCTTGCCGTCGGCGCCGGTGACGATCGCGACACGCTCGGGCGCCAAGCCCAGCACGTGGCCCAGCACGCCGCGCAACGCGGCGTGGGCGGCAACATAGCGGCGCCGCAGGTGCACGAACGCATAGCGCCGGGCACGGGAGCGTTCCGCCGGATCGAGCACGTCGTACCAGTCCGCCTCGTCGACGCAGTCGTCGTCGAGCGGCACCAGCCAGGCGTGCAGCTCGCCGGCCGGGATATCGTGCGTTGCGCTTGCAGGGTTCATCGCCACTCCATGGGCGGGTTGACAAAAGCGGCGCGCACAGTCCCCTGGCGCTGCCGCACCATGTTAAAAACGGGGAAAACCATGCGGCCTCGCGGCCGCGGTGGATCAGGACTTCGGCGGGGACGCCCGCGCGATGCTGCTGGCGTAGTCGCGCGGGCCGCACGACTGGCGCACTTCGTTCCAGGCCGCGGCCGCGTCACGGATGCCCTTGCCGGCGTTGCGCGACTGGTCGGCAAGGAAGTCGCGCACGAAGTTGTTGTACTCCCACGTATGCATGATCGGGGCCTTGTAGTTCTTGTCCTTGCGGCGCTCGTATTCGGCAACCCATTCGCGCGCCAGGTCGCCGTACGTCAGCGGCTCGCCACGATGTTCGCGCCGGAAGCGCTGCAGGTGCGCCGTGAAGTGAAAGTGCGGGCCGATCACCTCCTCGAAGAAGGCGCGCGTCTCGGCATCGCATTTATAGGTGTCGCCGATGGGTGCGTCGAGCGCCAGCCGGCGCGGTGCGGACGATGCCGTGGTCCGCTGCTTCGCCACCGCCCTGGCACGAGCCGGCGCCGGTGCGGCTTCGAGCGGCGCGCCACCCAGATGCCGGCGCACCCGCGCCAGCACTTCGTGCTTCTGTCCCGTCGTGGCCAGGCCGGCGTCGCGGCAGAACGCCACCAGTTCCGCCATGTACCAGTAATAGCGGTCCAGCGCATCCACCGGCATGCCCGTTTCCAGCACGGGACGGTCCGGATGCACGCGGTTAGGTGCGGCCGGGCGCGGGCGGCGGCCTTGCGTCACTGCCGCACCGCCACGTAGATGTCCGCGCTGCTTTCGCCGATCACCTCGAAGTCGCCGCTGTACGTGCGGTCGAGGTCGCGACGCTGCCAGATGTGCTGCCACGCGGCGTAAATGGCCTTCGGATCGTCGATGCTGAACTTCGCATAGCGCGCCGCCGGCAGCGTGGTGCGCTGCAACCCTTCGGTGACGGCGGCATCGGCCGGCACCCGGCTGCCCAGCATCAGCGTGTAGCCGCCCGTCGCGTCGCTCTCATAGTCGTAATAAACTTCGTAGATCGGCCCCTCGGCCTTTGGCCCCAGCTGGTTCATCACGCCCTGGCGGAAGAATGTGCCCCAATGCTGGCCGATCCTCTCCAGGCCTGCCTCGCTGTTGTCCGTGCGCAGCGTGATGCCGGCAACCGTGACCGGTTCCAGGTCCACCAGCTCGTAGTTCATCTCCTGATTCTTCGGGGTCGTGTCGTTCATGATGCCGTCCTCTCGGTACAAAAAAATAGTCAAATGATAATGCAGGTAGTCATGCGGCGACCGACTTCGTCTGCCACACGCCGGCATTCCAGCGCATGAAGTTGATCGCGCCGCGCAGGCCTTCGTCCACGGCCAGGCCAATCCACAGACCCGCCATGCCGGCGCCCGTGTACAGGCACAGGTACAGCGCCAGCGGCACGGCCACGCACCACGTGACGGAAACGCCCACCAGCGCGGGGAAATTGGCGTCGCCCGCCGCCTTCAGCGCAAAGCTCGTCAGCGTGCCGAACGAGCGTGCCGCTTCCAGCACCAGGCCGATCGTCAGCAGATCCAGGCTGATGGCGATGATGCGCGCATCCTGCGTGAAGATACCGACCAGTTGTGGTCCGGCGAGACGCAGCAGGCCGGCGATAACCAGGCTGCCGGCGATGGCGATGACGAGGTTGCGGCGCAGGACCGCATCGGCCGCCATCGGCTGGCGCGCCCCCGTCAGGATCGCCACCAGCACCTGGTTGCCGATGGAAACGGCGGCGGCCCAGCAGATCGCCACCGTCGCCAGGTTCATCACGTACACGCGCGCCGCCATCGCCTCCGTGCCCAGATGGACGGCCGCCGCGGCGACGACCAGCATGGCCAGTTCCGACGATACCGGCATCACCACCGACGGCACGCCGATCCGCAGCACCGTGCGCACCGGCAGCGCCATCGCCCGCACGAAGCGCGACCAGTGATAGGTTACGTGCATGCGCAGCGCGATGACGGCCACGTAGAACACGATCACCGCGACCTGCGCCAGAATCGTGGCCAGCGCCACGCCTTCGATGCCCATGCCCATGCGCTGGTAGCGGATGTTCAGGCCGATGTTGACGGCAATGGCGATCAGGCCGCCGAACATGTTCCACACCGTCTTGCCATGCGAGACGAACACGCACGCCAGACCGTACTTCACGCTGATCAGCAGCAGCGCCGGCGCGATCGCATGCAGGAACGCGGCGCCGTGCACCTGCGTTTGGCCGGCCAGGCCCAGCGCGCCGGCCACGGTGGTGGCGCCCAGGCTCAGCGCCAGCGCGGCGACACCGCCCAGCACCGTGTTGATCAGCAGCGCGGCGCAATACGCCTGGCCCGCCTGTTCCGGCTTGCCCGCGCCCAGGAACTGCCCCGCCACATTGCTGGCGCCCTGCGCCATCATCATGAAGACCAGCACGCACACCATGAAGATGGGGATCACCGTGCCGACGCCGGCGGCCACCTGGTCCGAAATGCGGCTCAGGAAGTACGAGTCGGAGAAGAAGATCGAGAACGTCAGCACCAGTTCGATGAAGACGGGGATGACGATCGCCCATACCGGCGGCAACTGCTGCGACGGCGCGGCGGAAGGCGTTGGCTTACTCATGGGAGGCTCCTTGCAAGGTCGTTAAGGTTGCGGGCTGTTCGCCCAGCGCATCGCGGATGCGCGAGCCGATGCCGCCCTGGTCGAACTGCTTGAACAGCGCGATGCGGTTGCGTGCCAGGTCGCCGCGGTTCCAGCGTTCGTACAGCTCCTGGCGCATGCCGTAGTTGTCGCACGTGAGGTCCCACGCCATGCGGAACAGGCGCGACTTGCGTGCCACGTCGATGCCCTTGCCGCGCATGTAGCGTTCCAGCAGCGGGCGCAGTTCCGGGCTGGCCAGGTCCGCCTCGCTCGGCTGCATCAGCAGGCCGGAGGCGCCCAGCTCGCGCAGGATGTCGCTGGCACGGGCGCCGAACTGCGCGGCGAAAGTGTCCGGTCCCAGCGTCGAGCCGGGAGCCAGCAGGCCGCCGGGCGTCGGTGCGCGCTCGGCGTGCATGCCCAGCAGCGCCAGGCGCGCCATCTCGACATACGTTGCCAGCTCGCCCAGCTTGCCCTGGATCTCGCGGAATTCGCCCACGCCGATGGCGTCGCACACCATCGCCGCCACCGCCATATGCGTGCGCATGCGGTGGTAGAAGCGGATCTGCCCCACGTACAGCGACCAGGCGTTCAGGCGGCGAAAGCCCGCAAAGGCGGTTTTCGCGTCGTTCAGCAGGAAGATGCGATTGCGCGGCACGAAGACGTCGTCGAAGAACAGCATCGCATCCTGTTCGTCGTAGCGGCTGGCGAACGGATGCGAGAACGTGTTCTCCGGCCGCGCCAACGCTTCGCGGCACATGATGCGCAGCCCCGGCGCCTGCATCGGCAGCGCGCACCACAGCACGAACTCGGGCCGCTCGCGCATCGCGAACGTGGGCGACATGTAGACCAGCACCTCGTGCGCGAACGGCGACATCGTAGCCAGCTGCTTGGCGCCGCGGATGACGATGCCCTCCTCGCTTTCGCTGATGACGCGCAGCGCCAGGTCCGGGTCGTCCGTCGGGCTGGCCGAGCGGTCGATCTGCGGATCGCCGATCGCATGGGTGATGCTGAGGTCATGGCGGCGGCAGTAGTCGTGGTACCGCTCCGCGTTGGCGCCGAACGCCGGGTCCACAGCGGCCAGTTCGGCGCGGTAGTCGTACAGCCCGACGACGACGTTGGCCATGAAGTCGGGCACCCGCGGCAGCTGGCCCCAGCTGTGCTCCATCCACAGGTGCGTGTTGGCCCACTTGGCCTGCAGCTCCTGCTCGTCGCGCGGCAGCGCGTAGGAACGGCTGACGCGATAGCCGGCGCCCGGCAGCGGCTCCGTCATCGCGTCGCGCAATTGCGGCGTGTGCTGCAGATCGTACAGCCTGGCCATTTCGTTGCGCATCCCGGCAAACGCCGGATGCCGGGCCACGTCGACCCGCTGGCCGTCCAGCCAAACTTCGCGGGCGTCGTCCAGGCTGGTCAGGTAGCCGGGCCCCGTCAGGGCACCGGCGGCATCGTCCAGCCCCATGTCGAGCTGGTAGGAGAGTTCATTGCGCATGTCGTGCGTCCTCAGTCGATGGTGAGTGCAGTGTCCGTGCCTGCCGCCACGGTCTGCAGGAAATCCAGCAGCAGGCGGTCGAATTCGGCCGCGTGCGTCAGGAACGGGTAATGGCCGGCGCCTGCCACCTGCACCAGCTTCGAGCCGGGCAGGCTGTCGTGCATCGTTTGCGAATGCAGCGGCCGGATCACCGTATCCAGGTCGCCGAACATGAACTGCACGGGCTGGCGCAGCGCTTCCACCCACGGCAGCGTGGACAGGGTGATCATCTCGTTCAGGTAGCGCATCGCCACCAGCGGGTTGGCGCACTGGCTGCCCACCAGCAGTTCGCCCATCCGCTGCGCATCGACGCGGCGCGGATCGTCCTCGTCCCACTGGCCCGCCACCGTATCGAAGTCAAGCTTGAGCGAACCGGAAACCACCTGGATCATCTGCATGATCTCTTCGATCGACAGGTCGGCGCCGGCCACCGGCGGCAGGTCGGCACCATCGTAGAAGCCGCCCACCATCGTCAGCGATGCCACCTGCGGCGCGTAATGGTGCGCCAGGTAGCTCGCGGCGATGGAGCCGAAGCACGACGACACCACGTGGGCCGGCTGGCCCGGCAACAGCACGTGCAGCACTTCCGAGAACACGCGCGCCACGCCGGCCGTGGTGGCGTCGCGGATGCCCTTGCTGAGGCCATAGCCGGGCGCGTGGATGACGATCAATTGATGCCGGTCGCGCAGCGACGTCACCTGGCGCAGCCAGACGGGCACCGTCAGCGCGACGGCCGGCATCAGCAGCAGCGGCGTGCCCTGCCCCGTGACGAAGACCTCGACCTGCGGACAGGACGGCACTTCGACCAGCAGGTGGCGCAGCTGCGCCGGCGAGGCCGTAACCGGTGCCTCCTCACCCGCCGTGGCCAGCGTGCCCTCGCGATAGCGCTCGCCATACGACGCCAGGAACGCTTCCACGTCGTCCGGCGCAATCGTGCGCAGTACCTTGATGCCGGCCTGCAGCGGCGGCAACGCAGGCGCGGTGGCTGGTTCAGGCGGCGCCACCGGCTCGGCCGCAGGTGGCGCATCCGCTTCCACGACCGCCGTCGTGCCGCCACCCAGCAGCTGCAAGGCCTGCTCGACGTGATTCGCGACGAGGTACTCGGCCACTTCGCGCAGCGTCTGGTAATTCAGGAACAGCGTGGCAGGCAGGGTTCCGGCCAGTTCCTCCAGCGCGCGGTGCAGGTTGACGACGATCAGCGAGTCGACGCCGAAGTCGGCCAGGTCGGCATCCAGGTCGATCTTTTCGCGCTCGATCATCAGCGTGTCCGCCACGACGGCGCGCACGCTTTCGGCAACTGCTTCCGGCGTCAGCGCCGCCTGCACGTGTCCCTGGCGGCTGCCCTGCGCGATCTGGCTGATCACCTTGTCGGCCTGCACGGCGGCCGGCAACGGCGCCGGTGCGGGGTCGACGGCCGGCGCCCGTTCCGGCAGGCGCACGCCCATCCGTTCCAGCACGGCGTCGCTGACGTTCAGGGCCATCGCCTGGCCCTGGCCGGCGGCGACGATGCGGACGATCGCCTCGCCGCCCTGCGGATAGATGCCCTTGGCGCGCAGCAGTTCCGGGTCGCCCCGGTCGTTCCCTTCCCAGAAGCCCCAGTTGACGACGTGGACGGGCCATGCCGCCTCCTGCCGCAGGTGCAGCGCGAACGCATCCTGGAAGTTGCAGGCGGCCGTGTAGGCGCCCCAGCCCTTGTTGCCGACGAACGCCTCGCCGGACGAGAAGAACATCAGGAAGTCGATCTGGCGCCCCATCAGGGCGCGGTACAGCGCATGCGATCCGGCGGTTTTCGCCTGCAGCGCGGCGCGGAAGTCCTGCTCGTCCATGCTGGCCAGGCGGCCGCCGGCAAACGTCATCGCCGAATGGAACACGCCGCGCAGCGGTCCCATCTCGGCTTCGATGCGGCCGATGGCCTGGGCCAGCTGGCGGTCGTCGCCGACGTCGGCCGCAAAGTAGCGCAGCCGTCCCGCCGCCGCAGCGACGGCGCCGATGGCGGCAACCACGCCGTCATCGTCGGCCGGACGGCGGCCGACCCACGCCACACTGGCGGCGCTGTGGTTGGCGAGGTACTCCGTGATGCGCATGCCGACGTTGCCGGCACCGCCGACGATCACGTACACACCGCTGTCACGCAGTACCGGAGCGGCCGCGGGCGCCAGCGCCAGGGGCCGCAGCACGCGCTGCAGCGCCGCGCCGTCGCGCAGCGCCAGCTGGGCGCCATCGGCCACGCCGGCAACGATGCGGTCCAGGTCCGCCAGCAGCGCCGGTGTGGCGGCGCTGCTGCCTTCGGCCAGCGCCACGTCGAAGTACTGCGTGCCCACGTGCGGCAGTTCGTTCGGCAGCGCTTTCGCCAAGCCGGCCAGGGCCGCGGTGAACGGCTGGATCGTGTCGCCCTCGGTGGCGCCGAACACGCCGTTGCTGACCACGCGCAGCGCCCAGCGGCGCCGCGCCGCGTTGCCTGCCTCGATGGCCTGGACAAGGCGCAGCAACAGCACGACGCTGGCTTCCTGCAGCGCGTCGAACTCCTTGCCCGTGCGCGGATGCCAGCGGTCCAGATTCAGGCCGCCGAGGAAGTAGACGGTGCCGACGTCGCCCACGTGCGCCAGACAGGCCGGCAGCGCATGCACGTCGCCGGGCGCCACGCTCCAGCTGCGCGCCGACAGCACGTCCGTGCGGGCGTCCAGCACGATTTCATAAGGCGCACCACCCAGGCGCTCCTTCAGCGCCGCGGCCACGAACGCGGCGGCGGCGGGATAGACGATCAGCGTACTGCCTTCCGGCGCCGTCGTTGCAGCCTGCAGCTGCGCCGCGTCGGCCGGTTCCCACACGGGCGCATGGAACATTCGCTCGAACAGCGGATCGGCACGCCGCCGGCGCATCCCCTGCGCCGCGACACAGATGCGGCCGCCCTCGTCCAGCACGTCCGCGTCGAAACCGCCGCCCGCGCGCAGGCGCAAGAACAGGACGCCGGACGCGGGCGGCGTGGAGACCAGCTCGACGTGGTCGGCCGCCAGTTCGCCCTGCACGTCGAAGTCCGGCGCCAGGCCGGCGGCCGCCATCAGTGCGGCGGCCGCATCGAGCAGCACCGCCGCGTTTTCCCAGTCGCCGCCACGGCCCTGCAACGTGTAGCGGCCCAGTGCGAACGCGGTGCCGGCGGCCGGTTCGGCGATCGTGCAGCCGTCGACCGGCACGGCGGCAGGCAGGCGGCGTTCGCACTGGCGATACCAGTGCCCCACGTCGGTGCCGGCGGCGACAGGTGCCGGCATGCCCGCGGCAGACATCAGCCGGGCCGCGCCCAGCGCTTCTCCGGCGCCGTCCACCACCTGCGCCGACGCCCCCTGCGTGCCGGCGCCAAGGATCAGCGTGCGCTGCGCGGCCGCGCCCACGGGCTGCCATGCCACGTCGGCCAGCGCGCGCACGGCGCCATGGTAGTCGGCGGCCTGCCCCACCACGGCCAGGTTGGCGGTGCTGGCGAAGGCGCTGCCCGCCAGGTCGAAATGCAGTCCGCTGTCAAGGCTGCGGCGTGCATCCAGCGCGGCGGCAAGGCCCGTCGCGACAGCTGCCCGCTTGCCTGCCGTCTGTACCCAGCACCGTTCGCGGGCGAACGGATACAGCGGCAGATCGATGCGGCGCAGGCCCGCGTCCGTATAACCGTCGGCCCACGCGATCGCCGTGCCCTGCGTCCACAGCTTGCCCAGCTTGGCCCAGCGCCGGCCCTGCACCAGGCCGCGCAGGAAATCGCGGTCCTGGGCGCCGGCGGCCTGCGCTTTATCGCGGCTGCCGCGCGGCGTCGTCCAGCAGCCCTCGATGTCGTCTTCACCCGCCAGCACGCGCTGCAGCTTGTCGCGCAGCGCGGCAAACGACGCCGCCTGAATCGCCACGCGACGGGGCAGCGCTTCGCGCCCCACCTGCAGCGTGTAGGCGGTGCGTTCGAAGCGCTCCGCCTCGGAAGCCGGCGCGCCGCCCTCGCCGAGCACCTGTGCGCACAGGTGGCCGATCGTTTCGGCCGCGCGCACCTGCGCGCCCGTCAGCGTCACGCCGAATTCGGTGGCGAGGCGCGCGCCCAGCCGGTCGGCCGCGCCGTCGTCCAGTCCGAGGTCGACCCAGCTGTCGCCCGCGTCGAGCAGTTGCACGGAGATGTCCAGCGCGACGGCTATGGCGGCCAGCACGCCCGTCGTGTCCTGCTTCGCCGTCGCTGTCGCCGGCGCGTCCAGCGTCGCGAGGAAGCGGCGCAGCACCGCTTGCAGCTGCTCCTGATTCTTGGCCGAGAACACGAACAACTGGTCCCCCTGCGGCGGACGCACGGCCGCGGCGGCCGGCGCCATGTGTTCCTCGATGATCAGGTGGGCGTTGGCGCCGCCGGCGCCAAAGGAGCTGATGCCGGCGCGGCGCGGCACGCGCACTTCGCGGCCGTTTTCCTGCCGCGTGATCTGGTGCCATGGCGCCAGCGTGCGCTGCACCACGAACGGCGTCTTCGAGAAATCGATGTTCGGGTTCAGCGTCTCCGCATGCAGCGACGGCACCAGCTGCCGATGACGCATCTGCAGCAGCACCTTGGCAATGCCGGCAAAGCCGGCCGCCGATTCCAGGTGACCCACGTTGGATTTGACGGAGCCCAGCGCGCAATAGCCCGTATCCTCGGTGTGCTCGCCGAACGCCTGCGTCAGCGCCCGCACTTCGATCGGATCGCCCAGCGCCGTGCCAGTGCCGTGGCCCTCGATACAGGTAATCGTGCGCGCGTCGATGCCGGCGGCGTCCAGCGCCTCGCGGATCAGCGCCGTCTGCAGTTTCGGATTCGGTACCGTATAGGCGTTGGCCTTGCCGCCGTGGTTGATGACGCTGGCGCGGATGATGCCGTAGATGCGGTCGCCGTCACGCTCGGCCGCGCTCAGGGGTTTCAGCAGCAGCGCACCGACACCGTCGCCCGGCACGTAGCCGTCGCCGCCGTCGCCGTAGGCGCGGCACAGGCCTTCCGTCGAGGCAAAGCCCGTCTTGCTGAGGAAGAGATATTTGTTCGGATGTGTCGTCACGTTGACGCCGCCGGCGATCGCCATTTCCGTCTCGCCACGCTTCAGGCTTTCGCAGGCCAGGTGCACCGTCGTCAGCGACGAGGAGCACATCGTGTCCAGGCCGATGCTGGGACCCGTGAAGTTGAACCAGTACGATGCCCGGTTGGCGATGGAGCTGTACGACGAGCCGGCGTTGGCGGTATCGGCGCCATACAGCTGGTACTGGCTCCACATGGCGCCCGCATACACGCCGATGCGGCGGCCCGCGAGGGTCTCGCGGGCATAGCCCGCATCCTCGATCGTGTGATACACGGTCTGCAGGAACAGGCGCTCCTGCGGGTCGAGGGAATTGGCTTCCAGGTTGGAGATATTGAAGAACAGCGGATCGAACTTGTCGATATCGTTCATGAAGCCGCCCCAGCGCGTGTAGGACTTGCCTTCGACGCCCTTCTCCGTCGTCCAGTACTCGCGCCAGTCCCACAGTTCCGGCGGCACTTCGCTGATGCAGTTGCGGCCCGCGACGAGGTTGTCCCAGAACTCGTCGATATTCTCGGCCATCGGGAAGCGCCCCGCCATGCCGATAATGGCGATCGGGTCGTCGTGGACCGGCGCCGCGGCCACGGGTTGCGGCTGCGCGGCGGCGGTCGGTACCGGCGGCATCGCCGGCGGCTGGGCCGGCGCAGCTGGCAGCGGCGGTGGCACTTCGACCTGCTGCTGCACGGGCGCCGTGGCCGGCGCGGGCGCTGTCGCCTGCGGCGCCGGAAACTCCTCGGCGAGGTAGGCCGCCAGCTCGCCGATGCTCTGGAACTCGAAGAACAGCGTCTTCGCCAGTTCGCCGAAGTGTTCTTCCAGGCGCCGCGTGATGGCGACGACCATGACCGACTCGATGCCGTACTCCTCGAACGTGGTCGTGTTATCCAGGCTGGCCGCGTCCAGCTTCGTTTCGAGTGCGATCGCCTGCCGGACCAGGTCTTCAACCCGGCGCTGCCACGTGACCGCACTGCTTGAATCAGCGAATCCCATTCCCATCTCCTTGATCGTCAAAGTTCCTGCGCGTGCAGGTCGTGCGCACCGCCGCGTGTCACGATGCGGTTCCGCCCAGCAGCGAGCGGTCAATCTTGCGTTTGTCGCCCACGGCCAGCGCCACCGTTTCGTGGCCGCTGTCGAGGATCGCGAACAGGCACTGCATCGCCGCGTCCGTCGCCAGCGCTTCCATGCCGTGCAACTGGCGGATGTAATCCTGTTCGCGCTCGTCCATGCGCATGCCGCCTTCCTGCCACAGCGGCCAGCCGACGGCGATGCCGAGACCGCGCCGGCGCCCGGCCCGCGCCGCCTCGTTGCGGGTCCGCGTAAAGCTGTCCAGGAAGGCGTTGGCGTAGGCATAGTCGGTCTGGCCGACGGGCCCCAGCCGCGAGGCCAGCGAAGAGAACGCGACGAAGTAATCCAGCGGATCGTCCTGCGTCAGCCGGTCCAGCACGACGGTTCCCGCCACCTTGGCCTCGAGCGCCGCCCGTGTGGCCGCCGCGTCCTTGCGCAGCAACAGGCCGTCCGCGCGCCCGCCCGCTGCATGGAACACGGCGCGCAGCGGCCCCCAACGGCGGCGCACGGCATCCAGCGCCTGCGCGACTTGATCTCCGTCCGCCACGTCCGCCTGCACGTACAGCCAGTTTTCCTGCGGTGCCAGCCCGTCCTGCGCCAGTTGGCGCTGCGCCTGTTCGGGCGCCGAGCGACCGAGCAGCGCCACCTTGCAACCGCGCGCCAGCAGGAAACTGGCGACAAGACGGCCGATGCCGCCGGCGCCGCCGGTCACGAGCACCACGCTGCCAGCGGGCAGGCTTGCGCCCACTGCCAGCGGCATGCTCACTTCGCGCAGCGACTCGGCTTCCAGCTGGCCGCTTGCCGGCCGATAGCGATAGTTCACAGCGCGCGGTCCTTCCCGGCTCTGGGCGGCCGTGATGCACGCCGCCAGCTTGCCCAGGTCCGCGCCCTCGCCTTGTACGTCGACGACGCCCAGCCGCAGCCGCGGCGACTCGTTGGCCGCAGCGCGCCCGAACGCGCCCAGCGCCTGGACGGCGGCAGCGACGACGGGATCGGTGCGTGCCGCCGTCAACGCCAGCACCGTCAGCGGCCGGCGCAGGCGCGCCCGCATGGCGGCGCGCAGCAGCGCAAAGGTTTCGTCGAACGGCCGGTACAGCGTGCCAGCGCCGGCGGGAGCCGGATTGCGATAGTCGAGCAGCACAACGTCGGGCAGCACATCGCCGGTTCCCAGCTCCGCCGCCCACGCCGCCTCGCCGGCCGCATCGAAGCCGGTGCGCGGCAGCGCGCGCCAGCCGGACGGCAGTTCACCCGCCGCACCGTCCAGCACCAGGCCGCGAGATGGCGCCATGACACCCGCTTGCGTCGGTACCTCCTGCCAGTGCGGCACGTAGTGATGGGCCGGCGCGGCGAGCGGCTGCCGCGCCAGCGGCTTGCCGGCGCAGGCTTCGATCCAGCCGATCAGCGTGCCGGCGCTGTCGAACAGGCGGGCATCATATTTCGGCATGCGTGCGCCGCTGCCGGACGACTGCGTGATCTGCACGCGTGCCTGGCCCGGCCACTGCCGCGCCAGCACCAGCCGGCGCACGTGGAACGGCACGGCGGGCGGTGTGCCCGGGCGAGCCAGCGCGTGATGCAGCGCGATGGCCTGCAACGCGCCGTCCAGCATCAGCAACCAGCGGCTGGCATCGTCGGCGACGGCGGTATCGACGGTCGCCACCGCGCGGTCGGCATCGTGCGCCAGCGTGCGCAGCGTGCGGTACTCAAGGCCCAACGTGATGTCGCCCTCGCCAAACAGCCGGTAACAGTCGGCCGCTTCCAATCGCCGGCCCTGCGGTTCAACAGACCATGGTGCCGCGTCCGCAGGCACCTGCACGTCGGCCAGCAACAGCGCGCTGCAATGTTCGACGGCTTCCCCGCCGCGATCGCTCAGCACCCGCAATTGGCGACGGCCATCGCGTGCCGTGGCTTCCAAGACACTCAGCCGCTCGCCGCCGGCGGCAGGCGTGAACGGCTGCGTCCAGACCACGTCGGCAAACCCGATCCATGACCCGGTGCCGGCATGGCTGCGCAGCAGCGCCAGATACGCGGCGGCCGGCAGCACGCCCCGTCCGCCGACCTGGTGCCCAGTGAGCAGGGCTTGATCGGGGCGCAGCAGCACGCTGTTTTCGGTCAGCGCTGGCAGCAGCGGGCTTGCAACGACGTTCAGCGCTGGCAGCCAGTAGCGGATGTGCGCAAACGCATAGGTCGGCAATGCGATACGGCGCGCGCCGGCGCTGTCGACCGGCTGCACGGGCCACGCCAGGGCGCCCTGCTCACGCCAGTGTGCGGCCAGCGCGGCGATGTCCGCATCGGCGGCGGGCGCCGGCGGAACCTCTGCCTTGCGTGCCGCGGAGCCCATCCGCATCGGCGTTCCCTTGACGGTGCCGCGCCAGCCGTCGGCCGGCACGGTGCCGTCGCTGGCGTAATCGCGCAGCTGTGCCATGCAGTCGGCAACGCTGGCAACCCGCAGCAGCAACCGTTCCTGCATGCTGTCGCGCGCCGTTTGCAACGTGAAGGCCACGTCGCACAGACGGACGTCCGCGGCGGCGTCCAGGTGGTCGGCCAGCGCGCGGGCCATGCGGCGCAGCTGGGCGTCTCCATGTGCCGACAGCGGCACCAGCCATGGCATATCCACCACCGCGGCAACCGCGGCTGGTACGTGCTGCTCGACGATGACGTGCGCATTCACGCCGCCGAAGCCGAACGAGCTGACGCCGGCCACACGCGGCAGGCCGTCATGCTGCGGCCATGCGGCCGTTTCGCGCACGATGCGCAAAGGGCTGCCGTCCAGCGCGATGTTCGGATTCAGCGTCCGCAGGTGCAGCGTGGCCGGCAGCTCGCCGTGGCGCACGCACAGGATGGCCTTGAGCAGGCCGGCGATGCCGGCGGCGGCTTCCAGGTGGCCCACGTTTGGCTTGACGGACGACAGCGCGACCGATGCCGGCGGCAACGGCGCGGCGGCGCCGCGCAGCGTGGCGAAGGTTTCCTTCAGCGCTTCAACTTCGATCGGGTCGCCCAGCGCCGTGCCGGTGCCGTGCGCCTCCAGGTAGCCGATGCGGCCGCAGTCGATGCCGGCATCGCGGATGGCGCGGCTGATCACGTCCACCTGCGCGGCCGGATTCGGTGCGCTGAGCGCCGTGGCGCGGCCGCCGTGGTTGACGGCCGAACCGCGCAGTACCGCGTGCACGGGATCGCCGTCGCGCAGTGCCTGCGCCAGGGGCTTGAGCAGCACCAGGCCGAGGCCCTCGCCGCGGGCATAGCCGTCCGCCCGCGCATCGAAGGTCTTGCAGCGTCCGTCCGCCGCCAGCATGCCGATCTTGTTCAGGCAGATGTGCGGCACCGGGTCGATCATGACGTTGATGCCGCCGGCGATCGCCAGCGTGCAGTCGCCGGCGCGCAGCGCCCGCACGGCGTTGTGCACGGCCACCAGCGAACTGGAACACGCCGTGTCCACCACTTCGCTGGGACCATGCCAGTCGAACAGATAGCTGATGCGGTTCGCCAGCACGGTGCGCGACACGCCCGACAAGGTATAAGCCTCGATATCGCGGCCGGGCTGCAGCGACAGCGCGGCGTATTCGTCGCCGGTGGCGCCGATGAACAGGCCGGTGCGGCTGCCACGCAGCGCGCCAGGCCGCTGGCCGCCGTCCTCCAGGCACTTCCATACGGCTTCCAGCAGCATGCGCTGGCGCGGGTCCATCAGTTCGGCCTCGCGCGGCGCGATCGAGAAGAAGCCGGCATCGAAGCCCGCCACGTCGTCCATGAACGCGGCGCGGTGGACGTTGGTGAAGTTGCCGGCACCGCGCGGATCGCCGTCGACGGCGCGCCAGTCCCACCGGTCGGCCGGAATGACGTCGCTGCAGTCCAGGCCCGCGCACAGGTTGTGCCAGAACGCGTTGATGTCGGCCGCGCGCGGCATCACGGCGGTCATGCCGATGATGGCGATGGCGCCATCCGCAGGTGTGGCGGCCGGCGCTTCGGCTGGCGCCACGACCGCAACTGGCGCCGCCAGCTGCGGCACCTCGGCCGGCGCGGCCGGCAGCAGCGCCGCCGCCAGCTGCTCGCCGTGCTGCTGCACCAGGTAGTCGCGGATCTCGGCCACGCTGACGTAGCGGAAAAACAGCGCGGGATTCAGCGCCACCTGCAGCTCGTTGGCCAGTTTCGCCGCCAGCAGCGTGTAATGCAGCGAATTGAAACCGAGGTAGCCCAGGTTGTCGTCCAGCCCGAACGCGTCGGCGCTACTGCCGAAGACGTCGGCCACCGCGGCGCTCAGCCATCCGCCCAGCACCGCGCCCAGTTGTTGCGGATCGCGGGTGGCGGCAGGGGCGGCGATCGCGGCCGGCGCGGTATCGACCAGCGCCGGGAGTTCTTCCGTCGCCAGCCGCTTGCGGTCCACCTTGCCGTTCGCCGTGATCGGCAGGGCGGGCAGCACATACACCTGCGCCGGCACCATGTAGGCCGGCAGCCGTGCCTTCAGGCTGTTCCACAAGGCGGCGTCGCGCAACTCGCCGGCCGGCACTGTGCCGGCGGCGGCAAAGCCGACCAGCCGGCGTCCACCCGGGTCGCCGTCGCGCACGACGGCCACGGCGCGCGCCAGGCCGCAGCCTTCCAGCGCCGCTTCGATTTCGCCCAGCTCGATACGGTAGCCGCGCAGCTTGACCTGCTGGTCGACGCGGCCGAGAAACTCGATATTCCCGTCCGGGTAGAAGCGCGCGCGGTCGCCGGTGCGGTACATGATGGCGCCCGGCGTTTCATGCAGCGGGTCCGGTACAAAACTTTTGGCCGTCAGCTCCGGCTCGTTGATGTAGCCGTCGCTGAGGCATTCGCCACCGATGAACAGGTCGCCCTGCTCGCCCGGCGCGACCGGTGCCCCGGCGTCGTCCAGGATGTAATAGCGCGCGTTCTGGATCGGCCGACCGTACGGAATGCTGCGCCAGGACGGATCGCGCCGCTCCACCACATAATAGTTCGACCAGACAGTCGCTTCGGTCGCGCCGCCGAGGCTGACGAACCGGCAGTCGGGCGCGACGGTGCGCAGCGCGTCCGGCATCGCCAGCGGAATCCAGTCGCCGCTGAGGAACGCCAGGCGCAGGCGTTCCACGGGCTTTGCCGCGGCACCTTCGAGGAACGGCAGCAGCATCTGCAGATACGCCGGGGCGGAGTTCCAGAACGTGATCGGCTCGTCGCGCAGGTAGCCCGCCACGGCGAGCGCATTGCTGCGGTCCGCATCCGAGACGATGCGGATGCTGGCGCCATACGCCAGCATGCCGAACAGGTCGAAGATCGCCAGGTCGAAGCTGAGCGGATTGACGAACAGGACGCGGTCGCGGGCACCGAAGGCGAACTCGCGCGCCGCCCACTCCAGCAGGTTGATGACGGGACGGTGCCGCACGATGACGCCCTTGGGCGTGCCCGTGCTGCCGCTGGTGAAGATGATGTAGGCACGGTCCTCGGCCTGCGCCGGCTGCGGCGGCGTGAAGGCGGCCGGCTGCCGTGCGATCGCGTCGTTGTCGGCATCGAGCAGCAGCACGCTGCGTCCTGCCGGCGCGTTGGCAGCGAAGCGGCCGTAGTGGTTGACGGTCGATACGACGAAGCGGGCACCCGCCTGCTCCAGCACGCGTCCGATGCGCGCTTCCGGGTCGTCGATATTGAGCGGAATGAACGCCGCGCCGCATTTGAGCACTGCCAGCAGCGTCGCCACCAGCCGGTTCGAACGCGACAGCATCACCGCGACGAGATCGCCACGGCGTACGCCTTGTTCATGCAGGTAGCTGGCCAGTCGGCAGGCTTGCTGCTCCAGCTCCTGGTAGGTCAGCACCTCGTCGTCGCTGAGGACCGCCACGGCATACGGATTCGCGGCCGCCTGGCGTTCGAACAGCGTGTGCATGCAGACGGCGCGGTCGTACGGCCGGTCGGTCGCGTTCCAGCGCGCCAGTTGCGCCAGCCGTCCCGTATCGGCCCGCGCCGGTGCCGGCAGCGCGGCCCGCCAGGCGGCGGCGTCCGATGCCAAGCCGTC
>Ga0265798_10001285_pt1 | contig 39364 bp, 30 predicted proteins | sample P3T30metagenome_FD_192430 | JGI IMG/M metagenome (GOLD analysis project Ga0265798, IMG submission 192430) | Plant litter microbial communities from East Loma Ridge, Irvine, California - P3 T30 | ecosystem: Environmental > Terrestrial > Plant litter > Unclassified | place: USA: California...
AGATCTTGAGTATTTTGACGAGAGGAATATGTTGGAGGTAATGTATCAAGCTGGAATGAGCCCGTAAGTATATGCGCCTTCACCGCTCGACGCGGGTCTCAACGGTATTGTCTCAGACGTGCAGCACTATCGACGAGAAATCCATAGCGACTGTAATCAATCAGTTTCTTGACATTTGCGAGGACACCTGGTAATATTTGTAGTTTAGGGCAGCAGTGGTGGGTCGTCATCTCACACGACTGACCCAACTCGCTCTTCCATCACGGACAATGAAGTCTTCATGATTATCGCTCATTGACGCTAAGCCCAGGTATATTGATTTGCGTGCAGTCATTGATCATGGCCGGTGAGTGGTGTGGACGGAAGTCGGTGTATCAAATTAAGCCACTATGGTCTACATATGCACCTCGACCGCCTTTTCTTGGAACAGGGCTGTCAACCTTCCAACGCCGAAGAGCTCGATGCATGTGAAGTTTCGGTGCGGCGTCAATTATCACTGTTAATCGTAGCGGCATCAATTCATTTCCTACCGCGCATTCGTGTTTCATGCTATGTTTCCTGTTGTGGTCGAATGCTGCTGTATGCTGACCGGAATCCGGAAGAGTGCATGTTTCCATTTTGTACCGCCCCACCACGTGGTATACAGTACCAATAGCGTCCATGCAATTGCTAATCCATTGTCGTTGGTTATACGCTATACGAGTATTCCCTTGTTGTCTACTTACTCTCTAGCTGAATTTACTGTTAGAGGATGAATGTATCAATCGCTCAGAAGCAATAATCTTCAATCGCAAAGGTACATGAATAGGTCACTGCACGGAGCTGGCAATTCTGCACATGTCAACTCAGAAGTATTTCCTGAATCTGCAAATTGTCATTCGCCACTATTTCCTTAGATGATCTCGAAACTAGACTATTTTGCTATCGTTCACGATTCCCCTGTTAACTCGGAAACCATTCTCCGCATCTCTGAGTTGAAGCTTCCTCATCTCTTCTATCTTCACAGGATCCGGTTGCACCCCTTCGATTTTCTTGATCTTCCTACCCTCGGTGAAGCTCAGAATCCCTCCAATGCCCGAAACAATACAGGCCAGCGCAATGAACAAACCTGTAGACCATGAAGGCCTGTCGAATCGATTCATTCCCCACATGAACCCACAAAGGCAGCCTTGAAAGAAAGTGTTGAACACGTTGCACCAGACGAAGACATCGATCTTCCACAAAGCGGTAGGAGGCGCACGAACACCGGTCACTGGCGGGGGCGGCGTCTTGTACAACCTCCAGGGAACACGCGGATCGAGCGCGTCGGCTTTGACGGACGGGAGATTGACTTCGTGTTTTGTCAGATCCAAGCTTTCGAGCGGAAATGCCATCTCGTTGTACTCCTCGAGACTCATGAGGTCTAGGGTCTGTGATCCGGGTAGGCGTACCCAAGTCCGATAGAGGCCCGCGAGAGTGCGTAGGCCGTATATCTTCTGATGGCGACCAAGCTTGTTCCGGGGCAGCAAGCGCCATCTCAAGAGATAGTAAAGGTCTCGAAAACGCCAGGGAATGAGACCGAGGCCTGTCACGCAGAACAGGGCGTTTAAGATCTGGCTGTCGGTCTCCATCCATATGCGTCTTGAACTGTAGAGGTTGTCGCAGTCGTACACCCATCCATTGTGGCTATGCGCATCCGAGACCCAGCACATTGCAGGCGCCGCGTTGCAGAGCAGCAGGAATAACATTCCGCCCCAGGCCACGACGTTGAGTGCGTATACGGTGACGAGAAAACCGAAAGGCGTCAGGAACCACTTCCAAAAGGCTCGCAACCCAATGATAGTCGATCTTGTCCATGGAATCTTAGGCGACGACGCAGAAGACAGTGGAGTCAACCTTCCGTCTGGTGTCGAGGTAGTCGCGGTGAGTGAATCGTGTTGTTGTACTTTCTCATTTACCGCCTTGTCGCAAATCCCAGATCCGTGATGGGCTACAATGTCTTGGGCTTCAACAGCAGCTGGTGACTCGCCGTCCACCGTCCTCCTCACTTGTCCGCTGTGAATCCATCCAGACGCGGCGAAAGAGCCTCTTCTGATTTCGCTGAGTGTGGGCGCTTTACTTGATGCTTCAGCGGCAGCAGCCCAAGCACCCACCGGGAGATCCGCATTCATGGCATCTCTGGTCGTCCGGGACAGATTCGTGACGGCCTGGGTGGTCGATCGTGTGATGTTCTGTCCGAAATCCCGTAAGCTGTTAACACGCTGCGGTGTGTCTCGTTCAGGCGGACCAGACGGGTTTGCAGATTTGAAGGGCATGGTGACGAGTGTCCTTGGGAAGTTATGTCCTGGGAAAGTCGATCTATGAATCTCGGGAGTAGTAAAATGTCAGAACTCGAAAGGGACTTGACCTCGAAAAAGAGAATGTTGTAGTAGATCTGAAACCTGGTACGCACTCGCTGCACACGATATCAATACTAACGCCGTCAGACTTGCTTCTCGCCTTGAAGCATAATCACCGTTAGACGTCAGAGTTTTGCTAGCAGAGAACCTCGACTCTTGAGGCAGCTCGATCCGGTGCAGATGGCCGTTTGAGGCTTAGCAGCTGTCATCGTGGCCAGTGTTACCTGTGGGACAACCATGGCAGATGTGATTCAGGTGTAAGTTCGGTGGCGGGTCCAGGGATTGACCCTTGCAGCAATCCTTTCAGCGTATTCGCTTCACGTATTTCGTGTTCGTTCCCGATCTTGGTGAAACAACTGAAACTAAGACCAAACCAGCATTTGCTTTTCGAGGGCCCCACAACGTACCATGGCCGGCCCCACCGCGGTCCGCAGATAAACGTAGAGCTTCTATCTCCTTGGTCTCTTTGGATCTCTCCGAAGGGTTGGACACTCTGGGCGCTAAAGCTATGTGCACACATCGGCGTTCTTTTCAGATCTTGAGACGGATGGAGGGCTGTGTGCGAGAACGACATACGCAACCAACATTCCCAACCCATGTTATCCGAAAACGAGCTGCACAATCGCGAACAGAGCCATGATGTTTCCAACAAAATCGATGGACTTAAAATGGGTAGAAGTCGCCAGAAGATGGCCCGTCAACCTGACCTCATTCATTCCTTACACCATAACGATTGACAAACAACCACCATCCAGTACACTACTAACGTCGATACCGATATTCCCTCTTGATCTCCACATCAACCGCAACATCCGAGACCCGCCGAGACGATGTACATGAGTTACAGCAATCCGCCATTCGCACGCAACCCGCGTTTCGAACTCATCCCAAGACAAGACGATGCGGCAGAACCCGTCTTCAAACTGTACCATTACGATCCGACCATCGCCGGCGCCGTCATCTTTGTGTTGATTTTCCTAGGAACAACATGCTTCCATTCCTACCAACTCTGGCGAGCCAAAACTTGGTTCATGATCCCCTTGGTGCTCGGGGGCGTATGTGAGTCTCTTCATGAAGATCTCTGCGGGGCCAGTTGCGAAGTGCGACGCACAAGTCGCTGGTACCACATCGAAGACACATCAATGCCCACGAGATATGCGTTTGACTTGTACTGACTTTCTCGCGCAGTGGAATTCGTAGGCTACGCAGGCCGAGCTAGATCTGGTACAGAGAGTCCGGACTGGAGTTTGCCTCCGTACATCATCCAAGCGCTGCTCATCCTGGTCGCGCCGGCGTTGTTTGCGGCGACGATTTACATGGAGCTGGGCCGTCTCGTGACTCTGGTTGATGGCGAAGACTACACTCTCATCCGCAAGAAATGGCTGACAAAGGTTTTCGTTTGCGGCGACATTTTGTCGTTTATGGTGCAGAGCGCAGGTAAGTACTGTAGCACAATGTCCACCAAGACATGAGACTGACAGCATGCAGGTGGAGGTATTCAAGCCACCGGCGGCGACGTCGCGTCTCTCAACAAAGGCGCCAACATCACCGTCGCCGGGCTGTTCGTCCAGCTGCTCTTCTTCGGCCTCTTCGTGGTAGTCCACGTGAACTTCCATTCCAAAATGCGCGGACGCCCGACCACCCGCGCGCTCAGCGGATTGCCTTGGGAAAAGCACATGTTCGTCCTGTTCGCCGCGTCAATGCTGGTGATGATCCGATCCGTGTTCCGCGTCGTCGAGTATCTTCAAGGCTTCGACGGGTACCTGCTGAGCCATGAGGTTTACCTGTACGTCTTTGATGCTTTGTTGATGTTCATCATGATGGCTCTGTTCAACTGGATTCATCCGGCTGAGATTCTGTCTCATAATCACAAAGCTACTCGGGTGGTACCCTCATACGATATGGACAGCTTTGTCCGCACCGGGGATGCGAGGGCTAGGCGGTAGAAGGATAGAAATGCAGCGGGCCGGACTGACTGATGTGTTTCGTTTGTTGTTCATGGTTGGCAAGCAAGATCAGGACTATCGTGAGGAGGCTGGATAAGTCGCAGACTGGTTGTCAGAAGGACGTATGTCTTGTGTAGCACATGTTGCAAGTACGGAGTCTGCACGCCACGGCATGCAGAGCTGCGTCTTCTCCTGTGTTCGGTCTTGCCAAAGGGCATCCTCAATCCAAGCCGACAGTTTCCTTGGGCCACTTGAGTACAGCTTTCCAGTAATCTCCCAGTAGCTCGTCCACGACTTTGACAATGTTCCTACCACAGTCTCCCACGAACCAGAAATCTTTTGCGCCGTAGAAGATGGCACCAAAGTAAGCAAAAAGCACAAGCGCCACGGGTTGCCGTTGCTGGAGACGCAGGAAGTATGCGTCCGGCGCATAGTGAAACCAAAACAAGTACCCAGACCAGACGCGTCGGTTTTCTTCTGGCGGTCCTGATCTCTCATGTCCAGGCTCAATGAATTGCCGCACATACACGCAGCATTTCCTGAGAAGATACAAAGCCTCATCGTAGACCGGATCGCCACCGGCGCCAGACCAGATTTCGCGGACTTGACGCAGATACGTTTGTTCGGCAGAAGGGCTGGTGTCTGGATCAAGTGCGTCCCAGTTGCCAATGTCGAGCATTGCCCTGAGAGGCCCTACGCTCACGCGTTGGTACACAGATCCAAGCACTGCCTCCACCCCACGAAGCATAGGGATCCATTCCGCGCCAAGCGCTTGTGATATGCGATCGGTTGAGTCTGAGTCGGGTCTTGCAGTACTGCCGCGCTCGACAGAGGACCTCAGCACGTAAATGACGTTCAGGTTAGAACAAGCGAACAAAGCGTCGCTGTTCTGGTCATTCAAATTGCCGAGCGTGTCCTGGAATCCTCGGAGTGCCATGTTGTGATGCCGTGCGGCAGTGACAGCATGCTTTTCGGTAGTCCCAGTGTGTAAGTGGGCGAGGTGTAGAGCGGCCACACTGAGAATCCCATGCATCATATACGGATGGTCGAGTGCCATTTGAGGAAATACTGATTGCCAGTAAGAATGGAAAGGCTTTGATTCCGCGATGCTTAAGCTTGTGGAAAGCGTCCAGTGATGTAATAGGGACATGTCGTCCATGGTGAACAGCGTCGAGGGAGAATGCGACTCTTGAACAGCAACGGGACTGGCGAAAGGGCCATCGTTGGTGCCATTCGCAGCGTGTGAAGTCACGTTAAGTTGAGACTCTTGCGGACTGGAACGGCCAGAGCTGCCATAATTCAAGGGTGACTCTCGAACAACAGCAATAATGGAGCTCCGGGCATTCGTGCCATCCACAGCATGCGAAGTCGCATTTACATGCGGCTCTCGAGGACTGGTTAGGTTAGAGCTGCCGTGATCTGACGCCGACACCGACACGTTCCGGACATCTCTGGGTGCCAAGTAGATACATGCGATGGACCGTTTGACGCAGCCGCTACATTCTGGTTTCTCTTCGCCACACTGCGTGACACCATATCGGTCAGCATGAGTGCGAGCCACAACCGGAAAAACAGATCATCATACCTTAATCCTCCGCTTCTTACAATTGGTGCAACCTGCTCTTGACTTGTTATGTGATCGGCGGGGTTTTGGCGTTGTCGCCGGCATTCCTACTGGAAGTGTCAAGGCAGGCTTGTGATGAGGAGGATGGAAGGTTCGGAAGCAGGACGGAAAACACGAGATACGCAATACGCAATACGCTAAACGTTATGTGATATTTGCGGGGATGTCATTCCGCGACTCTCCGGTGATAGCCGTTTGGTTTTGACCTGCAAGCCCGAATTAGCTCTTCTCTCTCCAGGAGTCTCAAGGACAGCGAGAATAGACATACAGTACTGTAGTCATCAACGCCAGACCGTTTGGACCAGCCACTTCACAAGGATGCATGGCGCTCAGGCGAGACACCACATACTACATGGGACGGGCTGAAGTCAGTCCAGGCTCCGCAACACTCAACTAATAGTTGGTTGAGGCTTTTTGTTAGTTGAGTTGGTGCAGTTGACCTCAACTCAACTATCAGTTAGTTGACGGCTGGCCCCGTCAACGAGAAGCGTTCCTCAGAGTCGACTTTTCGGAGGTGTTTTGCGGCGGATCCGGCCCTCTCATTGGTCTAAAATTCAAGGGTTAGGGTTGGGGTTACATCTCATATATTCTCAAAAAAAAACACCTCACTAATCATCAACTCAATCAACCAACTCAACTATAGTTGAGCCTGATTGCTAAGTTGAGTTGACCATTATCAGTCAACTCAACTAGTTGGTTGAGGTCCGATTTGGTCAACTATCAAATCACCTTAGGTAAGCAAGTTCGAGTTGAGTTGAGTGTTGCGGAGCCTGACTCAGTCCATGGCTTCTGAAGATGAGAGACGCGTTTCACAAGACTCCGGACTCTTCAGAGGACGGTCAATCCCGCACAAGTCCCTCGTCTCAATAACCCGACCTGTCACCACGATGATCAATGATGCGCAAGCCAGCAAGAACCGCATATCCGGTTTGACCGACATCGGCAACGAACCGGTCGACTCGACGTCCATGGTCCGACTTCTCGTCCACTCAGACCTCTAGGACGTTCACGGTTTGGTGGCTGTCACATCTTTCTGGCTGCCGAACACCACAATCCCCCAGATTCATGACCTCGCGGATGCTTGCGACCCTGTGCGTGAGAACCCGCAATGACACAGCAGTTCGGTCTTCCCGGGTGCAAAGTATCCGCGCTCGGAGATCAGCAGTGGACCTCCGGTGTATGGTATGCAAGCTTTGTAGTGTCGATTGTGTCAAGGCATTCACTCATGACACTTTCGTAAGCCACTCTCAGCGATAAGTCTGTAGGATTGTTACGAATGAAATTGATATCTTTAGGGAGTAGTAGTAGTATTGGTAGTAGTAGTGGTAGTGCTGTCGTCAACAGCGTCACAGACCTACTTCGATAACCCCACCTCATCGGCTGAACAATACCCGGCAACTCAGTGTTCCTTGGCCGTCGGAAAGACTGGCTGTACAATCGACTTTCGAACACTGTATGTACTACTGTGCATATACTCGAACATACCAGTCGCTTTACAATCAACACCGACCGCATATCAGATGATTGACTCGCCCAAGAACGTTGGTTGGATAGGCCTTGGCATCATGGGTGGTCCCATGCTGCGGAATCTCCTCGGGAAGATGGAAAGAGAAACGCAATTCTACGTGTACGACGTTGTCCAGAAGTCAATTGACGATCTCATCGCGGAGGGTCAAGGGAGAGTGCACGCATGCAACAGCTCGAAGGAAGTCGCCGATCATTCGGTATGCGATTAACCCATCATCACCAACTTAATTCTCTTTCGAATTCCCCAAACACTACCTAACCACTCCGCGGGACGTAGGACATCATCGTTTCAATGGTCCCCGAAGGCTCCCACGTCAAATCGGTCTACCTGACCCCAACCACCGGCGTCCTCGCCAGCAACGACCTCGCATCCAAAATCCTCCTCGACTGCAGCACCATCGACGTCAGCACCTCTCTTGCCGTCCGCGCCGCCGTGGCCGCAAACCACTCTAACGCAACCTTCTACGACTCCCCCGTCTCCGGCGGCGCCATCGGAGCCGCGAAAGGAACCCTGACATTCATGCTCGGAGCCGCCAGCGACGACCCCAACATAGCCCTCCTAACACGCCTCCTCAAACTAATGGGCAGCAACATCTTCCCCTGCGGCGGCCCTTCGTTCGGCCTCACCGCCAAGCTCTGCAACAACTACTGCAGCGGCCTGATCGCCATCGCCGTCAGCGAGGCCATGAACATCGGCATGGCCTCCGGCATGGACCCGCGGGTCCTGGCGAACGTCTTCCACACCTCCACCGCGCAGTCCTCAATCTGCGACGACTGGTGTCCCGTCCCCGGCCTCTCCCCGGACGCCCCGGCGAGCAAAGGCTATCAGGGCGGGTTCAGAGTGCAGCTGATGAAGAAGGACTTCGGGCTCGCGGTGTCTGCTGCGAAGAGTGCTGGGGTTGAGCTGGCGTTGGGGGAGCAAGGGCTGAAGGTGTATGAGGAAACGAGCGAGGATCCGACGTGCAGGGATCTGGACTCGAGGGTTGTTTATAGGCATTTGGGCGGGAGGGAGGATTGGAGGGGGGATTTTCCGGGGGAGGTCGAGATGAAGAGGGATGAGACTAGGAGGTTGTTGAGGAGGGGGAGGGAGGTAGAGGAGAATGCTAACAAGTGAGTAGAGGATTTTCTTCTTTGGGAGGGGGGCATTGGGTGGGTCACGACGCTGTTTTTGGAGCAGGATTTGACGCTCTTCTGCTCCGAGGTAGGAGTACTTTGCCACCAAGGAACATTCATGTTCACTCAAATGTGTGACGTACTTGTATCGATGCTCCATCTCATCCGTCATCATTGAACACTTGAAGCTATTCAATTTTGTTAGTCCTCCTCCTCCTCATCATCATCATCGTCTACCTCCATAGCATTGTCTTGACTGTCTCCACTTTGATGCCTCCGCGTAGTCGTGCTACGCGTTCCACTCGGCGTCTGAACGGCCTTGACGATGGCCTCGCCTTCTTCTGGACTCAGCACGTTGTCAAGAATGTCGTGTGCGGCTTCCACAACATCAGTCTCAATGCCGGCTTCGAGGACGAGTTGCTCGCTGAATGCAATGCGGGTCATGCCGATGAGGAAGGCGTGGTAGCCGCCTCGCTCGACGTTGACCTTTTGTGTGAGGTCGATAAGCTCGTCGAAGCTGCGCAGGATGTGATGGAGAATGCGAACGGTGGTGTTGATCGTCTGGATGATCAGTCCGTGCATCGTTTGCTGGTGCTCACCATTGCCGTCGCGACTGTGTTTCTGCAGACATGCGTAGGGTGGGATGGTATATAGCTTTGCTACTTGGCTGTGCAAGAATTTGATAAGTTTGGCAATGGCGAAGCGATGGTTGGCAAGTAGCTGTCCGCCATGCTCAGTGAGACAGAGTCTCTTGAAGACGTCCAGAGTGGCGATTCGAAGCTCGGCAATTTCTTCTTCGGTGTACGCAGGTTCGTCCTTGGGCGATTTTGGTATTTCGACCAACCAAGTCACCAACCTGTCTACAGTTGTGCTTGAGTGTTGCATCTGTTGGCCCGGCTCATCGCTGATGGATCCGAAGCTTGCATCCAGGATTGATGTTGACAAGATTTGCAGCGCCTGCATAATGCGAGGAATCGGCTGCACTTTGTTGAGCATGAGAAGCGAACCTCTGTAGTGAATTTGCTGCCAGAACGCCTCTATCCGTTCAGGATCTAGAGCTGCAGACTGAGCCAAGAAGTGTAGGAAGTCGACGACTTCGTCCAGATCAACCTTTGCAGCTAGTTCAGCTTGAGCCTTGTAGTCAAAGGTGGCAGAGAATGATGCATGCTGTGACTGGATCACTGGAGTGATCACCAGATCGATAGACTGTAGACATATCGGCACAGCTTGCACCACCAACTTCGACACCTGGCTGGAGAGCTCCTCGTAAAGAGCGGCGCGAAGCAGGTTCATTATCAGTGCCAGTGGCTCGTACATCTTCTCGTGCAGACAGGAAGACCAGAGCCTCAACAGAGTGTAGGAAACTTTGAGCGGCATATCGTCCAAGCCAGTTGGAGCTGAAGACGAAAGACCGTCAAGGAAGATTGAAGCCACTGATCGATCTGGATTCGATGGGAAGTTGTACTTGGCGAACAACTCGACAGTACGTTCTTTCGATCCAAGTCGCTTGTGATTTAGCATGCGTTGCATGAACTCATATTGATGTGGCGCTTCTGATGCACCTGGAGCAACACTCGCAGGCAACGTGGAAGCGAAGGACTGCTCTCCACTTACTTCCCGTGAAGGCTTGGGAGGTGGCATGAAAGAGAGTGGTGGCAAAGGACTGTCCTGTGCTGATCGTTTTCGCTTGGCTCCGGCTGTCGGTGTTTGATCCTTGGGTCTCTCTCTGCTGCGGCTAGGACTGACCATGAGCACTTCACTATCGTCAAAGCCATCACCAAGTCCTTGCTTCTTCTTGCGAGGGGTGTCCTTCTCCCTTGTCGGTCGTAGTTTGCTGGAACCCGCCGTTCTCTTCGCTCTGTCCGCTTCCTGCGCCAAATCATGTTGCAAGAAACGGTTGTCTGTCTCGATCTTCTCCCTCTGTTTTCGCATGGTATCAAGCTCCGCCTTCTGCTTGGCAGCCTCATCGGCATGTAGCTTCTGCATGACACTAAGCCGCCGCTCATACTCCTTCGCGGCCTTTTCCTCCTTTGCTCGCACAATTGCGATTTCGCCTTGCTTAGTAGCTGCCGCTCTGCGGGCTTCCTGCTCCAAGCGCTGCAATCGAGTTTGTTCGGCCTCCAACTCTGCGATCCGAGCCATGAGAGCGTTGGTATCCGGATCATTGCGCTTCTTATGCTGCAAATGCGGAGCCTGTGCCCATTGCTGTGTACCTCCACCTATTTCGGCATCCGCAGCGGCAAAGGCAGCGGCGGTTTCGGAATCAATCGTACGCGATGCCGCACGCGATGATGTTGGACGGGATTGGGCTCTCGCCGAAGGGCCAGACGCAGGGTGAACGACCATGCTCGGCTCATCGAGATCAATCACATTCTCCTCGTCGAACCCGTAGTCAGACGATGTTGGCGCCTGTGCGTTTGACACGGCCGGCCTGGCTTGCGATCCAGGTTGCTGGAGTCGAGGAGGTCGCCATGCCAGATTCTTGCTGGTCTTCTGCGATCTGTACAGACTGGAGGCATTGTGTGCCTGTTTCCTTAGATTGATGGCAGGCGAGGGAGCCGGACTGTGCCTTTGTCGCTGGGTTGAGGATATGGCATTTCTCTCGAGCTCCACCAGGGTGTTGTCCGGGATGTCGTCAAGATCATCATCCGGGAACAAGTCGTCCTCCATGTTTGCGCTGGCGTAGGCACATCACCATGCTTGTCGTGTAGCCGGCGAGTCAGGCAAGGCAAGGCAAGGCAAAAGCGAGGCTAACAAACAGTTCACTTCATGTCTCGGCGAATGATGGATGCCCGTTCGACAATGTTGATAAACTTCCGGGCACGGGCGACTAGCGCGCAGCTTCACATCTGTGCCAAGCGCGAGCTGCGTGGTGACGTACTCAGGCGGGAGCAGTCCTGCTGCTGGAAATCAATACCAGAGAGATGCTGTGTGCTTACCTACATACATGTACTCACTCACTCCCCTCTTATCTTCCGTGACAATCTTGCTCGACGGTCCTCTTCACGACACGACGGTCATGCCCAGTTCCAGCGTCTGATCCACCACTATCACCCATCTCTCAGGGGAACTTCCAACCCTCTACGCGCCAGCTTCCGCGTGTCTACCCCATACCTCAGCGCAGACGAAGATTCTCCAGGCGGCCAACTGTCGCTTCTTCCCAAGACAAGATCCCACATCAAACGGACTCGCCATCATGACCAAGCCTAAAAAGGACATCAAGTTTCAACATCGCGAGCGCCGCACGAGTCGGGGCAGCAACTCCGACTCGCCCACAGAAGAGCGCATGTCCGCCAGCGGCATGTCCTCCAGCGCGAACGGCTTCTCTAAGAGTCCCACGCGGAATGGCGACATGCTCAAACAGAACCGCGCAGACGCTGCGGCGGGCTGGGCAACTGACGACGACAAGCCACCTGTCAAGGAGCTCTCGGAATCGGAAAAGAAGAAGCAGACCTTCATCACACGTACCATCTGGACCATTGTCATGATTGCCTTCTTCTTCGGCTCCATGTTCGCGGGCCACATCTACATGCTCATCATCGTGACCGCTGTGCAGATTATTAGCTACAAGGAGGTCATTGCCATTGCCAACGTGCCTTCGAGAGCGCGGAGCTTGCGGTTCACCAAGACCCTCAATTGGTACTTTCTCGGATCGACCATGTACTTCCTCTACGGCGAGAGTGTGATCTACTACTTCAAGCACATTGTGCTTGTCGACAAGGTTCTACTGCCATTTGCGACGCACCACCGTTTTATCTCTTTCATGCTTTACGTGATGGGTATGTACAGACATGAGATTGCGACCAACTATACAGACTGACTGACATATCGCAGGCTTCGTGTTCTTCGTTGGTTCTCTCCAAAAAGGCCACTACAAGTTCCAGTTCACCCAGTTTGCCTGGACACACATGGCTCTCTACTTGATCGTTGTGCAGGCACACTTCATCATGAACAACATCTTCGAGGGCATGATCTGGTTCTTCCTGCCAGTCAGTCTTGTCATCACCAACGACATCTTCGCATACATCTGTGGTATCACTTTCGGCCGCACCCAGCTTATTAAGATCAGCCCGAAGAAGACGGTTGAAGGTGAGTAACATTGCAGCATCTTTTGATCGGAGCCTCAAGACTAACTTCCGCAGGCTTCGTCGGTGCATGGGTTTTCACCGTATTGTTTGGCTTTGCCATGACCAATGTGCTCATGCGTTCCAAGTACTTCATCTGCCCGGTCAACGACTTGGGAGCCAACATCTTCACTGGCCTGGAATGTGACCCCAACCCGGTCTTTATCCCGCACATCTACCAGCTGCCATTCATCCCGCCCAACTGGACCCACCTGCCCACTACTGTCAGCATCTCACCGATGCAATTCCACATCCTTGTCATGGCGACTTTCGCATCGCTCATCGCGCCGTTCGGTGGCTTCTTCGCCTCTGGCCTCAAGCGCACATTCAACATCAAGGACTTTGGTGACTCAATCCCTGGCCACGGCGGTATGACCGACCGCATGGACTGTCAGTTCATCATGGGCTTCTTCGCCTTCATGTACTACCAAAGCTTCATCGCTGTGTACAAGGCATCTCCTGGGTCTGTTCTCGAGACCGCCATTACTGGCCTCACGCCCGAGGAGCAGGTTGCGCTTGTCAAGCTTCTCGCTCAACACCTCGTCAACCAGGGGCAACTCGCCGCACCAGCCTTGGGATACTTGGGAGAACAGTTCCAAGCATTGAAGAGATAGTTTGGTCGTCAGCCCAGCATGCACGACCCAGACGGACACGAAAAAGGAAAACAGTGGGTGTACGTGGTAATGTGGTCAATCTGGATAGCAAGATAATGATGTACCTAGGTACTGTATTTGGACCGAAAAACACAAAGTTGAACAACCACCATGATGACTTCTCCCAGTGGACTCAGACGCGAGTTCGATAGTTAAGGCGATAGCTTGCACCATTTCATTCGTGCGGCACAGCAGTCGGCCCGTTGCACGCGATGACTGATGATTCCTCAAGCTCGTGCATATACGGATGCTTGGTTCAGCAGCCGTGGCGTTCCGGGAGGCTATTGTGCACGCGCCGTCAGCGGCTTCGCTAGGCGTGTACGCGGCTCTGCAGCACATGCGGGTGAATAGCAAGAAGTGGGATGTTGGGAGGGATCACGAGATAGTGTTTAGGGTTGTCGGTTGTTGTTGTCGGAGAGCGGCGAGGAGCGATAGTTGGATGCTTGAGTATTGTCATGAATGCATGAGCTGATTACAAGCGACAGAGAGGATGAAGCCAGGATAGCAAGCCATGGGGAACGTGAGACCACCGTACCATCACATGCTTTCCGACCAGCACATTAATGCAGGAATTAAGGTGCATTGATGCAGGCGCGCCGTTACCTTCAATCCCTCAAACGCACCTTCCCCAGAGCTACCCCGCTTGCACTCGAACTCGGCGCGTTCTGGACACAGCGCTAGCTTGTCCATGATTGAGTGTTGATACTACAAGAGCTGAACTGAACTGTCCTCTTCCTCTCTTGTTTACCACGCACTCACTTTCGCACTTCCCTCCCTCCCTCGACACCAACATGGCTTCAGCTGCCACCGCCCCCGCTCCTCGAGAGCGCAGACCCAGCACTTCTGCTCCAATCAATGACTTCACAACAGCAGTTGGCCCGCCTGGCATGAGCAGGCCCAAACACAAGAGAACAGCGACTGGTTTTGGACCTGCCGAGATCAAGGCTGTTGAGGCCAGCGTGCCTGAAGGTCAGAGAGCTGCGTGAGTATATGCCTATCATATTCTCTCTTCACCTGTCATTACATTCGCTAACCGTGCTTCAATCGCAGCTGGAAGAAATTCGTAAGTGATCGGCGCCTGGGCTCCCCAACATAAACACAGAAGTACTTACACGGGCACAGTCCGCCAAAGAGTTCAAGACCGGCGACGAATTTGCAGCAGAGGCTGTCAAGCACATCGAGACAACCTTGGCAAGGTCCCTCTTTAACTGCGATGAATAGTGGGTTTGCTCGTCCCGAAGAAGATGTGTCAAGCTGACCTCTCTTGCTAGTGCTGCTTACGCGGGTACTGCATTGGCTTTCCGTGACCGCCTGGTCATCGAATGGAACAAGACTCAGCAGAGACACGCTCTCGCTGATCAGAAACGAGTCTACTGTAAGGACACATCACCGAAGAAATCGCCGGCTCTCACTGACCATTGACAGACCTTTCACTCGAGTTCTTGATGGGCCGTGCATTGGACAATGCCATGCTCAATGTCGGGATGAAAGGTGTTGCAAAAGGTATGACATCTTGAAGCTTTTGGAAAATCGAGTGTCCGGTTCAACTAACCGATCTCAGATGGCCTTCGTGATTTGGGCTTCAATATGGAGGACATCATTGAACAAGAACGCGATGCAGCTCTAGGAAACGGTGGTCTTGGTCGTCTTGCTGCTTGCTTCCTCGATTCGCTTGCCACACTGAACTACCCAGCTTGGGGCTACGCTCTTCGCTACCGCTATGGTATCTTCCGCCAAGAGATCGTTGATGGGTACCAGATGGAGGTTCCTGACTACTGGCTTGACTTCAACCCATGGTAAGCCTCTCTCATATTTGCTGGTGGCACACAAACAACTAACTCATCGGCACAGGGAGTTCCCTCGCCACGATGTCACGGTCGACATCCAGTTCTACGGCAATGTCAGGAAATATCAGGACGAGAGTGGAAAGCAAATCAGCGTATGGGAGAACGGAGAGCACGTCACGGCAGTTGCGTACGATGCCCCAATCCCCGGATATGGTACAACCACAACCAACAACCTCCGCTTGTGGTCGAGCAAGGCTTCTCATGGCGAGTTCGACTTCACAAAGTTCAACTCGGGTGAGTACGAGCAATCGGTTGCGGAGACGCAACGTGCCGAGACCATATCTGCGGTGCTTTACCCCAACGACAGCCTGGATCGTGGCAAGGAGCTACGATTGAAGCAGCAGTACTTCTGGTGTGCTGCTTCGCTCTTTGATATCGTCAGGAGGTTCAAGAAGTCCAAGAAAGCTTGGAAGGAGTTCCCCAACGCGGTCGCAATCCAGGTGAGTGAGCTTTCTTGCTTTCAATCTTTTTGTTTACGACCCACTGACACTCCTCGCAGCTGAACGACACACACCCGACCCTCGCCATCCCCGAGCTCCAACGCATCTTGATCGACCAGGAGGGTCTGGAGTGGGACGAGGCATGGACCATTGTCCAAGCCACTTTCGGCTACACCAACCACACCGTCCTGCCTGAAGCACTGGAGAAGTGGTCTGTTCCTCTCTTCCAACACCTCCTGCCCCGCCACCTCCAGATCATCTACGACATCAACCTGCACTTCCTGCAGTACGTTGAACGGAACTTCCCCAAGGATCGCGAGATGCTCGGTCGGGTTTCGATCATTGAAGAGTCACAGCCACAGATGGTGCGAATGGCATACCTCGCCATTATCGGCAGCCACAAGGTCAACGGTGTGGCAGAGTTGCACTCCGATCTGATCAAGACAACGATCTTCAAAGACTTTGTCAAGATCTACGGTCCCGACAGGTTCACAAACGTCACCAACGGTATCACGCCCAGGAGATGGCTGCACCAAGCCAACCCTCGCTTGTCCGAACTCATCGCGAGCAAGCTTGGCGGATACGAGTACCTCAATGATTTGACCATGCTTCACAAGATTGAGTCGTTCGTGGATGACAAGGAGTTCAGGAAAGAGTTCCAAGAGATCAAGTACGCGAACAAGGTCCGGCTTGCGAAGTACATCAAAGAGCACAACAACGTGGCCGTCAACCCGGCAGCCCTTTTCGACATCCAGGTCAAGCGCATTCACGAGTACAAGCGTCAGCAGCTCAATATCTTCGGCGTCATTCACCGGTACCTCGAGCTCAAGAACATGTCGCCCGAAGAGCGTAAGAAGGTTCAGCCTCGCGTCAGCATCTTCGGTGGCAAGGCCGCACCAGGCTACTGGATGGCCAAGACCGTTATCCACCTCATCAACCAGGTCGGAAAAGTGGTCAACGCCGACAAAGACATTGGCGACTTGCTCAAGGTCATCTTCCTCGAAGACTACAATGTGTCCAAGGCTGAGATCATTTGTCCTGCCTCTGACATTTCGGAGCACATCTCGACTGCTGGTACCGAAGCTTCTGGTACATCGTAAGTCACGAGCGTCCGTCGTGATTTGAGCAAATCACAGTTTCACTAACTTGGTTACAGCAACATGAAGTTCGTACTGAACGGAGGCCTCATCATCGGTACTTGCGATGGTGCAAATATCGAGGTACGTAATGTCCACGACCACTGCCATCGAACGATTGACTGACACGCAATTTAGATCACCCGTGAGGTTGGAGAAGAGAATATCTTCCTCTTCGGCAACCTAAGCGAGGATGTCGAAGACCTCCGCCATGCACACTTCTACCAAGAGTTCAACCTCGACCCGATGCTACAAGAGGTGTTCAAAGCCATCCGCGAGGGCATGTTTGGCGACGCCGGCCAGTTCTCGAACCTGGTCAACTCGATCGTTGATCACGGCGATTACTATCTTGTTTCCGACGACTTCAAGTCGTACATTGACACGCAGAAGCTGATTGACGAAGCGTACAAGAAGCAGGATGAGTGGCTGACAAAGACCATCACCAGCGTCTCTCGCATGGGTTTTTTCTCAAGTGACCGTTGCATTGATGAGTACGCTGAGATGATCTGGAACATTGAGCCTGTCAAGCCGGAGGCCAACGGAGCTTGATTACATTGAGCTGGTGGGAACGGTTGGGCTGTGCGAAGGGCAATGCGATATGATCACGACCACGATTATGAGCTACACAGTAGATAGCGTACAAAAGCATACTTCTCGGAAATGATAGTGCCGCAGACCACTTCTTTCAATGCAGACACGTGTTGCAGAGGCTAGATTCAATAGCCTTGACGATTACTATATATATATTATTAACAAATCTGATCACTTTTCACATGGAAACACACCTCATCCGACCACGAAGGCAGCGACCCTTGGACGCGGGGTGGCTTAGCTCACCAACCTCGAAGTATAACTGCCTTCCCTGTATGGAGAGCAGACCAGACCGTCATATCACGAGACCCTTTACTGTCAACACTCACCCTCAAGCAACACTTCCTCCCTCTATACCACAAACACTGTATGTCCGCTGCCGAAGCCGCCGCCTATTCTAACAACACAGGCACTTTACCCACTCTCAACATGGACTTTACCAAGTTCCGCGCCTTCACCAACCAGGTCACGTCGCAGGTGACGCCTTTCGCGGCTCGCAGTCAACAATGGATCAAGGAGCAGACCGGCACCGTGGGCGAGAAGACCGAATTGCCGCATGATTACCTCGAGCTCGAGGTTCGCGTCGACGCTCTCAAAGCTACTCACCAGAAGCTGCTCGCCGCGACCTCGCAGTACACCAACGAAGCGTACGACTATCCGCCGAACGTCAAGGAGAGCTTCCAGGACTTGGGCAAGAGCATCGGCGAGAAGGTGAGTGCTTGCGTTCACAACAACATGCTCGCACATCAAGCCAACCCATACTGACTATCCCAGGTGAACCTCCTCTCCAAGGCCTCCAACGCCGCCGAAGCCCAGGCAGCACTCACAGCTCCCCCCTCCGCCAAACCGCAACCCAAGACCTTCCCTCACGCAATCGCACGCGCCGCCCTCGCCGGCTCCCAAGACATCGCAACCGCGACGCCCCAAGGCTCCACCGAGCCAGACCCTCTCTCGCAAGGCCTGGAGAAGTTCGCTATCGCACAGGAGAAGGTCGGCGAGGCCCGCCTCGACCAGGACGAGAAGATCCAGAGCCGCTTCCTGGCCGGCTGGAGCACAACCCTGAACCAGGGCCTCAAGAGCGCAGACAAATCGCGCGCCGCCGTCCAGAACGCCCGCCTTGCGCTCGATGCTGCCAAATCGCGTGCCGGCGCCGGCGGCAAGCACGAGGAGAGCTACACCGAGGCGCAGCGTGCTGCGATCGAGCAGGCCGAGGACACTTTTGTCGAGAAGGTCGACGAGGCCACCAGCGTCATGCGCAATGTGCTCGACACGCCTGAGCCGCTGCGCAACTTGTCGGAGCTGGTGCGCGCGCAGGCCGAGTACCACGCTCGCGCTGCTGAGATTCTTGAAGAGGTCAGCAAGAACATTGGCGATATCCAGATGGAGCAGGAGAGCAACTGGCGCAAGGCCAGGGATCAGTAGAGGCCGGAGGTCTGTCTTGAGATGGGCCAAGTATGTCGATCCGCAACCTTCTCGCGGTTCGAGGGAGTTCGGGTGCTTTTTCTACTGCTACTGATGGTATGACGAACGAGATATATCCTTTGCAGGCGGTGTTCCCACCAGTCCACAAAGCATGATGACCATTCTCTTAGGGCAATGCAGGTGCTGGACGTCCGAGATTTGGTTCACAGCAATGGTCCTCCTGTAGGCTACGATTGAGTACTTCAGATAAATTGTTACTTTCTTTTCCTACTGCGAACAGCTGATGCTACTCTGGGAGTTGGTAGACTGTGCTAACAACGGGACGTTCTGTTGACTACTGATCATTCAAGGAAATGAACTTGAAGCCTTCCTATGGTGTCCAAGCAGTTGATAAGACTATCTCTGTACGACGGCAAGGATGTACTCGGCATCTCCACTTCTCTTCGGGACACTGCCATCTGTACAGTCGTACCAGCAAAGTTGGCATATCGGAGCTGTGGGAGTGCCAGTGAGATTTGATCAAGACGCAAGAAATAGAAGCTAAAGTTTCACTGGCATGCGGACTTGAAAATTGCGAATGCGTCTTTCGTATATCATAAGGAACCTGAGGCCATTGGACCATGTCCTCGGAAACATCGGTTCATGCTCATGTGGAACATATCCCTCAAGGAATGCCCCAACGACCCAAAACTCCCACCAATCAAGGGAACAAACTCGAAATCTTCTTCCCTCCTCCAGGCAGCTTACAGCGCAACACCGCTCCAGGGTGCTCCCTCGAATCCACCCCATCGTTCCAGTTAGGCTGGTAAAACAACTGGTTGATGTTCAAGTACAGGTACCCATCAGCGCCCACGCTCGCGCCATCAGGCCACAGGATCCTCGGATCCCGCACAAAAGGCCTCGTCCGCCCGTCGCCGTTGCGCGAAGAGTCGTAGACAAAGACTGCGTTGTGCTCCGGCATGAGCTGGTAAATATTCCCCAGATTGTCGCCTTCGAAGCCGTTGGCGTTGCCGCCCCGCTGGCCGTGGTCGCTGACATTCGCGCGCGCGAACAGCTCTGCCGAAGGGTTCGTGTCGCGCTCGCGCAGGTTCGCCGTCGGGATCGAGTAGAGCCTGTTGGTCGTCAAGGGGGAGTAGTACAATCTGTCCCCGTCGGGCGTCAGCTGCAGCCCGTCCAACCCTTCTTTCAACCAGCTCGTCGGTTTCCCGGGGCTCTGGTAATAGAACGGCGCTCCGACATAGGACGGCACGTCGTTCAACCCGCGGAGCACGGATTTGTCTTGGTCTAGACGGCGCCACGATTCGCCCGTCCCGAGATCGAGCATGATGAAGCCGGGCCGGCCTTCGTCGGAGCTGTCGACTAGGTACGCGATCCCCTTGCCCGAAGTCCCGGGGAGGTCTGGCCTGAGGTCGAATCGCAGGTCGTTGAGGTAGGAGTCTGGGTAGTGGACTGAGGCGGGGAAGGTGAAAGTTTCGTAGATGCTGTTGTTCGCTAGGGAGATCGCGACGACTTTGGGCCCGCCGGGTTGGGCGTAGGGCATGGAGAGTTGGCCTTGGGAATTGGCTATTGTTGGGCGACCCGTGTCGAGGGCCCAGAGGGTTTCCGGGCGGTTGGTGGCGTTGGATTGGGGGGTGATGTAGAGGGCTTGCACGGAGATGAAGGCGCTGGAGTTGGCGGAGCCGAAGTCGATGCCGTTCCAACTGGTGTTTAGTTGGGAGACGGGCAGGTTGAGGTCGAGGGATGGGTAGGGTTCTTCTGCGGTTTGATTGACTACGACGCCGAGGGTGTAGCGGTATTCGCCACGGGTGTAGCTGGCGAACAATCTGCCATCGGAGGCTACTGCTATTCCGATGGGCCATTGATCATAGTCTGATGTGGTGAGTTAGTATTTGCACGTGTCGACTTGGAATCCCGGCATTTCGACCAGCGAGATAACTCACAATAATGAACTTCTTCGATTTCAGGACCATAAGTGCCGTTGTCGACACGGAGACGGCTGCCGGAGCTGTTCTGGTAAGTCGCTTGTGCTGCAGCAGCGCCGATGCCAAGTGCGAGCGATGCAATCGATGAGTACAACATCTTGTTGATCATCCGTAGAGGTCAAAAGAAGGGGATGGGTGAGTGAAGAGAGACATGTATGTACTATACCATCACCAACCGACCTACCTTAGACTCTTGCACACATGCAGTCGTCGTCATTAGTGACGAGAGGATTTGCCGTTTTACCGGCAGGGTAGTACCATGGGTGCCGCCGCATAAGAACATCAACCGCATCAACCGGCATAAGCGGTAACACAAATCGATGAAGTCGCGTCGGGGGTTGATGGGAAGGATGACGCAGATGCGCGACGATCGTCGGTCGAGTCTATTGTTTTGCCAAGAAATCAAAGGTCCTTTGGTCTCCATCTAAAGTCAATTCATGTCAAACTGTAAACTTATCATCAACTTCATCGACTTCATCCGATCGTTCATGTGACAAGATGCTGGACACCCGGTGACCTACTGAGCCTCGTCCTACGATTTGCCTTCTCACCAAGAGGACAGGGTAGGACATGTTCTTTATGATCGATTTGTTTCATTCCACGTAAAAAGTCAAGCCAACTTATCTTGAGCTCGAGTTCTCAACCGAGGACAATCTCTCGGCGCCAGAAGGTAGGACTGACTACTCAACGGATGCTGTGAAGTCGTTATCCGTTGCATCACATGGTCTGTTACATGGTGGCAGGTAGGATCAATGACTTGCGTACGTCGAAATTACCCTTCCACCACTGAGATGCTGACATCTCTCGGGATATAAACTTCGGCATCTTAACAGATCAAGCATTCGTGGGTGGTATCGGCAAGCTCAGCGCATTACAAATCTGCTACCACCAGCGAGATACTCCGTCCATTCGTGGTTTAGGACCAGACTAATCTATGCAGGCTGTGTGGGGCTGGCACGCATCGCTCAGACTCATCATCCTGCCTGCGCCAACGACATACCACGATGCCTTCTATCCGACGTGATCACCCAACTCAACACCCCTTCAGATCAATATGGGAGACCGCAAGATCTCCTCCTCGGACAGCTACCCGGTCTCCCAAGCAGTGTTCACTGGCCAGGCCGCCGGAGGCAGTGCGAGGCAGCACAACGGGAACCTCTACAACAGTAAGCCTGTGTTTCGCTACCAAGATTCTTGGACCAGCTGCAGTTTACTGACCTGATACAGACCACACTTACAACTACACCCTCGCGAAAAGGCGATCGGACGAACATCTACGGGAAGACAGGCGCAACGCGGAGCTACTACGTGCGGCAGCCGAGGGCCAACACTCACGGGCCCAACACCTTCTTCACATGGCTGCAGACATAGACTATCGTGATGAGCGAGACCTCACCGCTTTGCATCATGCTGTACTCAGTGGCTTTGAAGACGTGGTAGAGCTGTTACTTGACCGAGGCGCAGACGTGAACGCTCCAAGTTCGACAACCGGCCTACCGCTATGTCTGGCGGTCTTGAAAGACCGCTCACATATCGCGCGCTTGTTGCTGGAAAAATTTAGAGCCGCTGTGAATCTCGCGGATCCCGAGCTTGGGACTCCGTTACACTGTGCGGCGTTCACAGGCAACGTTGAGGTTGCGGAACTTCTGCTCCAACACGGGGCTGAACCGGGTCAAGTGATTGGGGTGGACCTCCAAAAGCTTCTTCCGTATCGAGAATCTGTATCTGCAGACAAGCCGGCCACCCAGTACCAATGGGATTGTATCTACCGTTGGACGAAAATCACCCCTTTGATGATAGCAGTGTTGGCCACCCACTTAGAGATGACGCAGCTGCTTCTTGGGGCAGACAATGATAGACAACCTTCGACACACGAGTGGCACGGCTGCGATTTCGCGTCTTTCCATCCCCTCCTGGCGACTGCGCTTTGGGGAACATCAGAAATGCTGGCTCTGGTTGTCGCAAACAGTGTGGATCTGGACGTGTGCGACTCGCATGGAAACACCGCTCTTATACTTGCTTGTCGTGTGAATTCCTGCGACCACGTCAGGCAACTACTGGAAGCACAAGTTTCTGTTGATCTACGCGATACGAGTCAAGCCACCGCGCTCATGACGGTCAGCCGTGGAGGTTGCAACGCGTGTGTTCAGCAACTGGTTGAATCCGGAGCATCTTTGGATCTCCAAGATACCGAGAAGACTACTGCTATCATGTGTGCAACTCTGAAAGGCCACGAGAGCTGTGTAAGGCAACTTGCCAGGGCTGGAGCATCCTTAGATATGTTTGATGCGTATGGAGACACCGCACTCATGGTCGGCAGTCGCTACGGCTTCGATAAGTGCGTCCAGGAACTCATTGATGCCAATGCATCGCTGGATCTTTGCAATGAACGAGGAGAGACTGCGCTCATCCGGGCCAGCTCAAAAGGGCAGGGCGAGTGCGTTCGGCGCCTAATCAAAGCTGGTGCTTCTTTGAATATCCGTGATACAGCAGGACAGACTGCGCTTATCCGGGCGAGTTCAGAAGGCCACTACGACTGCGCCAGGCGTCTGATCAAAGCAGCAGCATCTCTGAACATTGGGGACAAATACGGAGAGACCGCGCTCATAGCAGCCAGTGTTAGTGGGCACGACAACTGCGTCAAGCAACTGATCAAGGCTGGAGCGCCGGTAGATCAACTCAGGGATGACGGGTGCACCGCCCTCATCATGGCCAGCGTGAATGGCCGAGAGGACTGTGTCGAACAGTTGCTAAGAGCGAGGGCTTCGGTGGCGACGAAAAGCAAAGATCACGAGTCTACTGCTTTGTACGAAGCAGTGCTCGGAGGACATATAAAGTGCGCGCAAATGCTGTGCGGCCATGGCGCGGATGTCAACGCCCGACGTCTAAATGGCAGATCGCCGCTGTATTCTGCAGCTCGCAACGGTCGATTAGAATGTGCTCGGCTGCTGCTGAACCACCAGGCTGACCCCAATCTCGCAACACTCCAAGGATGGACACCTCTTATGTCTGCTATTCACAGGGCGCGGCCTTTGTCCGCTGCTATCGTTGAGGTATTTCTGCAAGCCGGTGCTAGTGTGGGGGCTCGGAACGACCGTGGGAAAACCGCTCTGCACATGGCCGCGAAAAAGGACCTGATGCTGATTGCGAAGATGCTCCTGAAGGCTGGTGCTACGCCCGACGACGAATGCAGATGCAAATCCGCTCACGTGCACGGCGACCACTGTGGGTGGCGGCCACGTGATTACGCCGTGCCGGGCGGCGAAATGCACGCTCTCTTCCAGGCCTGGGATGAGGAGCACATGGAAAGGCCTCAGATGAGGCAGGAGTCGCAGGTCGATCGGGACTCGCAGGGGAAGCGCAACACTGAGAAGACCAGGGCAACGCGGAAAGGATGGACCCGCAGATCGCGCAGAGTAGATTGATCCGCTCGTTTTCACTTGTAGATGGTGAACCAGAGCGTAGCAGCCAGCGTGCTCATTCTTCCCCATGTTTGCACATACAAAGGTTCGTCACCGCCATCTACGGCATCCATAAGTAGTTTCGATCCCGCTACAAGATCCCCTCCTGCCTCGAGAGCTTCCACGGCTTGCATACCATACACCGTCTGAGAGACGTGACGTCGGGGCCCGCAACCAACCAAAATTTGATGGTACTACCGTGTTTCTCAGCTCTAAAGTTTTGCTATCTACACGGCAATCCTCTCCAACGCCCCCCTCAACGCATCCTTCTTCGTCCGATGCATCTCCATCCCGCCCCCATACCGCTCCATGATCTCCAACATGCGCTGCACATCATCCTTGGCCTTGGCATACAACGGCTCCAGCGGAGGGTTGGTCTCGCCCCCACTGTAATGGCCGTGACTGCTCGTGCTCGCCGTGCTCCCCCTTCTCCTCAACAGACTCTCCCCCGGTAGCGAACTCAGCAAGTGCGCGATGAGCAGGCTCTCCTCGAAAGCTCTGTGCTGGAAAACCCACCAGACCGCCGCTTCGTTCTCGAAGAAAGCCCACAGTTTGAAGAAAGCCCAGATCGCTTCGTGGGCGGATTCGAGGGCTGCGCGCACGTTGCGCTCGACGCCACCGGCTTCGTTCTCGCTCGCTTGCAGGAGCATCAGGCAGTGGTGGTAGTTGCTCGTGAGGAAGAGGTTCTGGCGGACGGCTCGCGGCGTGGCGGGGACTTGGTGTTGGAGGGTGAGGTAGTCGAGGTTGGTCAAGTGGGCTGGGAAGGATTTGTAGAGGCGTTTGAAGGCTGCGATCAGGCTCTCTTTGTGGCGCGGGCTGTTGGCTAGCGGGAGGGAGAGCGAGCAGGGTGAGGAGATTGTCTCTTGCACGAGATTGCCCAGGTGCCACATGCTGCGGATGTAGGCTACGTCTGTCTTGGCGACGGAGGGTGGGATCATGTGGTGTGGTGAGGGGGGTGCGGGAGGGTAGGAGGGCTGTGGCGCGATGACGGAGATGCTCATAAGATTTTCAACGCGCGAGTGAGCGCCCGAGTCGAAGTCTAAACCATCGCTAGAGAGCTCGTTTTCGTCTGTGAGTGATTCGACGGGGACGTCCGAATGTGTTGCTGTAGGAGGCAATTTGAGGAGGACAGTGAGAAAGGTGTCGTGGAAGAAGACCGCTTGCCAGAGTTTTCGGCGCTGCTGCTTTTCGATGGTTGATGCTTCCGGGACCACGATCTCTGGATCGCGGTGAAGTCGCATTGCATAAGATTGGCGGAGATGGATGCCTGCCCATGCGTAGGCGTCTGACGCGTGGTTGTCGTTCATCAGGAAGTAAGCCATCAGCAGCATGGCTTGGATGGCTCGCATTGACGTGCGATTCAGATATGAGTAGATGCGTAGGGCTTGGTTAGCAGCCGAGCAATAGAATTCGGCCGTCTGTGATCGTTCTTCGTAGCCTGGATATTGCAAGAACTGGGTACCGAGGGCGAACATGGCGTAGTGCAAGGCCATCATGGCGGCGTCGGTCTTGTGCTTCTCCTCGACCGGCAGTGCCCAGAAACGTTCGTAGTCGGCATAGAAGCTTCGACGGTGTATGAACGGATACACTGGATCAACAGCTTCAAAGTACTTTGCGATGAGGATATCAGCCTGTTCTTTGGACGGCATCACGCTGATGACTTCCGGCAAGCCACCCTGCATAGTCCAGTAGTTCAAGAATGGATGCTGGGTCCCCATTCCGAAGACATTGCTAGGCGTAGCACTCGAGTAAGGAACATGTGACATCAAGAAAGGCGAACTGCTAGTCGAGCCTCCTCCTCGCGACGTTATGTGAGAGCGACTGTCAATCGATGACCAGCCATTGTCCGTCGTGGTAGGAGAGATGAGACTTGACGAGGCAGTACTGAGCTTCCTCACTTTCGCCGCAGGCGGCTTAATGACATGCCTGGCGGCTTTGGCTGACTTGCCCTTGGTCGTACTAGAGTTAGCACTCGCACTGGCGATCAAATTTGCAACCGGGGTGTATTCGCAACTACTCTGTCGCTTCACACAAGCTAGACATGGTCGTGCTCGATCACATTTGGTCTTTCGCTCGACACATTCCAGGCAAGATAGAGTGGGTTTGTTGCGTTTCTGCTTGGCTTTCACTTGCTCGCCGCCGCTCCCACTTTGCGCGACGGGATCGCTGGAAGAGGCGGCGAAGCCGTTGTACTGCATGCCATGCTCGCTACCACCTGCGCTCATCCCAATTCCAGTACCGGCATCGTCATCCGGGACAGGTTGAGTTGCAGGGGCGAGTGTAGGCAAAGCGGCAGCCAATATGGGTCCGCCATTGAAGACGGATTGCTCTCGACCAGCCATGTGAAGTCAATATTGTGCCTGTACTTAGATGTACAGGTGTGATGTGCTGAACGCGGCTTGCAAAGCGTACTGTCAAATACGTTTAGAGGCGTACAGATCCTCACACCTTCAGGCAGTGGGTACGACGAGAGTGGTCCTTGAGTCGTGTGTACGTCGACTTCGTTGTGTCCAGCTTAAAGCCGCAGGCGATGTGATGTACTTTGGTATGTGATGCAGCCGGGACTGATGTGATACGCGGCGAGCCGATTGCCGAGTGCCTGGGTTCTGGGTTGGTGGGTCTGGAATTGGGTGCCGGTATAGACGGTGTCGCAAGGCTACCCTGTCAGAGGGAATAATCGGCACGGGAGAGAGATGGGAATAAGACGCGTGGACGCTGATGAGTATAGGGATTGGGAGATAAGATACGACGAGGAGGAGTCGTTGTAACAGTGACAGTCGTAGCAAGTGATGATGCAGGCTACTCTGGACCTTTGGCTCGGGCAACGGCTGTATTGACTTTCCCCGCTTCCCACAACTCCATGACATGGCATGATCGACTAGGGAGGAACCACGGCTATCTCATCACTCCGAGGGAATGTTGGTTTCAGTACCATCACAAACCCGGACGCATGCCAACAGCAAAGAAGCAAGAAACCAAAGTGGCCTGCCTCCATCTAACCCATGCGTAACTCAACCTTGACCTCATCCCATCCGAAACAACTCCACGCTTGCAAAACTGACACCCATTCATCCATTACTCAATCAATCAATCAATCAATCAATCAATCATCATTTCTTCCCAGCGTCCTCCTTCAAGCTCACGATTCTGTTCAGAATCACCTTCTCCGCGGTGCTCTCCTTGTCCTCCGCAAAGTAGGCCGACCTCAAGCCCTGGAAACGAACACTGCTGTTGTCTGCAGTACCGTGCGCCTCGCCCTCCTCCTTTGGCCAAGGAGCGGCCTGCCTGACGTGGTGGAAACCGCACTCGATCATGGCGTTCGGGTAGACGATCTCGCTGTTCGGGTTCATGTCGTCGTAGTACCCGCCGTTCTTCCAGTCCAGCTCGTTCGGCTTAGTCGTCTTGAAAAGCGAGTTGAAGATGCGAGCTTCGGCCTTGACGGGACTCTTGTGGGTTGCGCTTTCGCCGACCCAGTGAATACGGGCCTTGCCTGCGGGAACGTGCTCGCCGTACTCGGCCTGGATCTCGGTGACTTTACCCGTTGATGAGTCCTTGGAGAAGCTGAGTGCGCGGATCCAAGGGTGCTGGACGTTGAGGAGGCCGACGCTCTGGCCGGGGGTGAGACGGAAGAAGTCTGAATCGTCTTCCTCGCGGAAGTCATCGCGCTCGATGTAGATTGTCTTGGTGAAGGGAACCTTGTGGGTGCCCTTGGCGGGATCCTTGGGGTCGAACGGAATGTCGCGCTCCTCGAGGTAGTCGTCGGGGAGGTTCTGGAATGTGACCTTGATGGGGTCCAAGACCAGCATCAGGCGAGGTACAGTACGCTCGAGGTAGGTGCGAACGCTGGAGTCCAAGCTGTGTGTCATTGTGTTTGCGCCTGCTTTCGTGACGCCAAGGTCGAGGACGAACTTCTTGAGCGCACCAGGAGGGATACCGCGCCTCCTCAGTGCCACGAGCGTGAATAGGCGAGGGTCGTCCCAGTCGCGAACCATGGCAGGGATCTTGCGGCCAGTGTCAGTCGTAGGCTTGACAGCAGGCTCGGCATCGCCCTCCTCCTCGAGCTTGACTGCGTCCATCTCATCGGCGATGTCATCAGCTGAAGGTGCTCCTCCGACGGTCGTTCCCTCGACAAGCATTGCAATCCTGCGCTTGGAGAGGATCGTGCCCTCAACATTGAGCCGGCCGTACTCTCGCTGCATGGGGCCCTTCTCTTCAGACTGCGGAACCTTGTGGTCAAGCGCCTCCAGTAGCCAGTTGTAGGCAGGTCTGAGAGTCTCGAATTCCGTGGTGCACAGCGAGTGGGTGATGTTCTCAAAGCTGTCGCACAAGCAGTGGGTGAATTCGTAGGTCGGGTAAATCCTCCACTTCAAACCGGTCTTGTGGTGGTAGTTGTTGTCCTTGACACGGTACGCCGCAGCGTCCCACAGGGCAGGGTTCTCCGCCTTGCTCTTGAGGTCCTTCTTCTCTTTCTTGACCTCTGCCGAGTCATCCTCCTTGACTTCATACTCTTCGGGCTTGACACCAAGGTACTGCTTCATCCTCAACAGTGCCTGGCCCGCCTTGTACTTGCCATCCCTCATGGCCCTGAAGTCCTCCAGGTTGTCCTCGACTGATCTGCTCCAGTGTTTGCACACGCTCCTCGGGCCATGATCTTTGCCGCCTCTGCCCTCGAAGATCTCCTCGCCCGAGCAGTGACACACGTAGGCCTTCTCCCTCGTGATAAGCTTCTCCGCGAGCTCATATAGCTGGTCGAACTCGTCACTGCTGTGTGTAATGGCGTGGGGCTTGAAGCCAAGCCATGAGACCATCTCCTTGATGCTCTCAAAGTACCTCTCCTCCTCCTTCGCCGGGTTGGTGTCATCGAATCGCAGGTTGCAGATGCCGCCATAGCTCTTTGCGAAGCCAAAGTTGACAGTGATGGCTTTGGCGTGACCGATGTGCAGGTATCCATTGGGCTCCGGAGGGAAACGAGTGTGGACCTCCTTGACCGGCTTTTCGTTGTAGACGCCTCTGAGCCAACCCTGCTTGAAAGGATCTGCGGGCTCCTTGTTGGCCACGGGCTTGCTCGTCTCATTGGCCTTGAAGGCTTCTTTCTTGGCTTTGGCGGCGGCCTTCTTGGCCTCTTTCTCGAGGGCGCGCTTGGAAGGTCCTTTGGTCTCTGCAGCAGCTGCGTCGGCAGGCGGGTCCTGGGGTTTGGTGTCCGCCATGTTGGCTTTTGGAGTGACGTGCTCGTGCAATGTGTGTTGGCGCAGGCTGTGTGTATCCGTGTATTCGAGGGGAGGTTTTGGGCAGAATAGGCTCTATTTGTCGGTATGAGTCAATCGACTGTCACACGTGGTACAAACGCGTGAAGTGAAGCCAGAATCGTCTTATCAATTATTGAGTCAACAAAGAAACTCGAGACGGATTTCCTCGCGTACCCCGCCACTCCACGCACGGCCCTTTCACGTGCATTGCGCCCCTCCATTTAGTAAATCAACGTCACTCTTGACGATCACTTAAAACATGAACATCACTGTCAACTCGGCATGAAACTTTGTTCAAACGTCCTCGGACCTCAGAAGCTAACCCAGACATCCATACGCCAAATCAAACAAAGTCCATCCGCAAGACAAAACAACCCGATACTCTCAAATCCACGCCCAAGACACACCACACGCCCTCTCTCCACCAGCATGGCCAACCCAATAGACCTATCCGAAATCCCAACCCTCACACAACTATACGCGACCAACCGCCTCCAACCCTCATCATCAACACCCCAACCCAACGCAACCAGCAAGCACAACGACAAAATCTCCCTCATCCGCCACGACATCACCAAGCTGAGGACCTCGGCCATCGTAAACGCCGCAAACGAATCCCTCCTTGGCGGCGGCGGCGTCGACGGCGCAATCCACGCCGCCGCGGGCCCGGGACTGCTCGACGAATGCGAGGCTCTCGACGGCTGCGACACGGGCGCCGCGAAGATCACCGACGCCTACGAACTCCCCTGCGACAAAGTCATCCACGCTGTCGGGCCTGTGTATTACTCCACCAAGCGCAAAGGGACGCACACGCGGCTGTTGCAGAGCTGTTATACGACGAGTTTGGATTTGACGGCGCAGAATGGTTGCGCGAGTATTGCTTTCAGCGCGCTGAGTACGGGCGTCTATGGCTACCCGAGCGAGGAGGCTGCGGAGACGGCGATTGCGGCTGTCAAGGGTTGGCTGGATGCTGATGAGGAGAGGAGTGCGAAGGTGGAGAGGATTGTGTTTTGTAGTTTTTTGGCCAAGGATGAGAGGGCTTATGAGAAGTTCATTCCGTGAGTTGCACACTTCGTGGGTCGTCGAGCAAGGCGTTGATGCTGACTAACTCCCTAGACAATTCTTTACGCCTGCCGCTGGAGATGACATGTCTGCGAAGGAGACGATCGACGATACTGAGGAGAAGACTGGCGAGAGCGAGGGTTTGGAACTGCCCGAGGTTCCAACGAACGAGCCAACTGGTGATGGACAGCCCGACGCGAAGAAGCGCAAGGTCTCTGGTGGAGAGGTGTGATCCGATGGGGAAGGAAAGTGAAGCCTTCACAACGGCAGCTCGAATTGTTCAAGCGTCAATCAGCAGAGATACCCAGCATGAGATACCCAGCACGAGATACCAAACATGAGATACACTGTATTTGAGACGGTGATACCATTGACTTTCGCATACCATAGATGCAACAACAACAGTGAGAGCACGAGAACTATGACAACATGATGGATTCAACATAGTACACTTGCAACCCTTCTTCAACGCTCGTGGAATCGTGCGTATTCTGCTCACCAAACGTACCAAACCGCAAAGCGGCTGATTTCGGAAGGAAGGGAAGAAGGGAAAGAAAAGCCCCCCGCGATGATTTCGATGTTGGTGATGATTGTGAAAGGAAAGGAAAGGAACCTCGGTGTCTACGCCGTCAATAAGCGAACAAACAAGATAGAAAGATACAATGCTCTCGAAAGCAGCACCATGCTCTTCTGCAACACACAGATGAGAACCCGGGGGGAGATGTTCTACACGCAGGCTGCGGATTCCAATGAACGCCCGAGAGGGGAGGGACATCCCTGCACGTCAACACCTCAGCTTTTTCTTTAATGTTTTTGGTCTGAAGAAAGTGCAGGTGAAGAAAAGACAGAGAGAGGAAAGCATAATCTTCAAAAAGGTGGTGTGGGTTGACTCAGGGGTAAAAAGAAGAGCATGAAGCTGCTGCTGCTTGCCAACAGACCTCACCATTATCCATCGCATGGGCTTCTTCTTTCTGTTGTTTTCCTGGAAACGCTGGCAAGAGCAACCCGACGCGAGCATGCCTTGCATCGAAGGAAAGCGTGGGAGAGTGGACACGGGCTGCGATATTGCAGTGCTGCTATATTCAGTTCACAGCACGCGTGTGCTACGTACTGCTAGTGAGGAGCGAAAGTCTACACGCTGCAAGCCGCAGCACCCGATAGTGTGGTCTGGTCTGGTTCGGTCTGCCTAGGGCGGCGTTGTTGCTCTGGTAATGTTATAGCTTTTTTTGCTGCGATGTTGGTCACTACGGCGATGGTTCACGTCGTCTTTGATGGCGGCGTCTGGATTTGCAGAGTGCGAGCCTTGGCATTTTGGTACCGGGTGAAGCCAGGAGTGAGGTAGCGGAGGACATGATGTGGCCTGTGACAGCTTATCATCTTCGTGTGGTAGGGTTGACAGTGTTGATGCCTGATTATTCATTTTTTCGATTCAACCCTGGGCCAGCAACGGCAGTGAGAAGGCAGCCACAACAGCCAAGATACACGTTCGTATGTAGCGATTCTAGTCTTACAGCCCGCTTTCGTTCATGTCGTTCCTGGATACGAAACGCGGATTTGAAGCTAGAGCAGACTAGCCGGACGAACTGCATGGGTATATATTATCATATGAGGGACGGGATATAGATGGATGGTGGAGGTTACCGCGGGCCGGGAGGCAGGTACTCGCGCTGCTTGGAAAAGCAAGGGCATCATATGATCCTCCATGTTATTATTTGTTCATGCCCGGCGCACAGATGATGACGAGTTTGGTTAATGGACAAGGATGACCTGGCCTTGTCGCAAATCTCGCGTGTAACAGATGTCAAATTCAGGAGTGAATTGACGGCCTGATGAGCCCGCCTGCATGGAGATGGAGAGGGGCTAAGGGCTGAGCCTTCTCAAACGCGCGAACGCAAGCACACATACACGTGCAGCTGACGAGGTGAGCAGTCCAGTACAGCGCGTGGCGATGGATGTGCTGACAGCAAGATGAATGCGTTGTCTTCATGTATGCACGATTGTGTCGATCTTCAAGCGTCTGAAAAGTTGGAAGATAAGGGTCAAAGTGGGCGATCTCGACCTCGACGGATATGTCGACCGGCATACCGAATGGACGGAAGGTCCTTGTCAGTGATTGTCAAGATCAGGCCCGGGATGCTCGGCTTGTAAAAAGACAGCTGGAAGCGAGCTGGCGGTCGATCCGAGCGCAGACTGGCCCTGTGAGCGAGCTGCCACGCGGATCGCCTGAGGCCGTCCTCCGTGAAAATTTCACTGAGTTCCAGATTTCCAGGATATGCTTGTTGCGAAAGAATCTGGAGTCATTTTGGGTAAGCAGCTCCAAAGCGGATATGGTCGCCGAATGTAGCCCTTGGTGGCACAGTTGCTAGGCGGCGCATGGCGCTCGCAAGCCCATGAAGCCCTCTCTGGCGGGTTAGAAGGGCTGAGAGGCGTCGGTCATAGTGATAGCAAGACGCAGGCCCAAGCGAGAAGTGCCCGCAGTAGATCACAGATCGGGCAGTTGCGCAAACGGTCCACGCTTGGGAGCGCATCTAAGTTCATGGGTCCACGGGTCCCAGCAACGTGGAAGACACGTCCGTGGCGGGATTAGCGGCAGTGTGAGTGGAGATGGAACCTTGCCGAGAAGTAGTCTCGTGGCCAATAGTAGTGCAATCCTGGGCGACGGCGGCGTGGCATCCGGCAGCGCAACTCCCAACAGACTTCAAGCCTCGACACATTGGCGACGGCAAGCGAGCATCGATGCTCGAGAGGGCGTCGCCACACCGAGCTGAGCTGGACTGCAGACTGCAGTGTGAAATCATTGCGCCGTATGTTGCAGTACTTCGGGGCGGGAAGGGGAGACGCCACCGGGGTGAAGACGAGCATACCACCAGTGGCATGTTGATTTGGCATTCGGACGAATCAGCAAGACTTGGATGGCGAGAAGATCGGCATGCAGTGCAGCGACAAGCAATCCGGCTCCTCGTTGCGCGCCCGGTGGCGTGGGTGGCTGCGAGGTCAATCAATAATGCCATTCACCTTTCTTGTGCCCTGCCTTGCCCTGCTGTCGCTGGCTGGCTGGATGGCTGTCCGAGCACACGCTAACTACCACCACTGCATGTGCTGCACGTCGACGAGCTAGATGCCCAGACATGTATATGCCTGTCACTACTGTAACTTCTCCACCCTTAGATCGGCTCGGCTGGATCGTAGGCTAAGGTACAGTAGTGGCAAGGACCTACAGCGAATGGCCGCCTACCAGCTGTGATAGGCATACGCCCGCAGTTCTATTCGCCTTCCCCGTCCTTGCAAAGAACATGCTCCCCGAACCTTGGTACATCTATCCGAGCCCTCGCCCGTAAAGGCCACTGCATCTGTTCTGTCGCAGCCGCCTCGTGGTCTTGTTTCGTTCCTTCCTTCCACATCCTCACCCACCCACCGTTCCTTCCTCACGACATCCAAACTTCCGCGCCGTTGACCGTTGGCTTGAGGGACATCCACCTACCATTACCCTACTACTACTACGAACATCAGGTTGTCTGACTCGCCACTCGCTGCAATGGTTTACTCACTCACCTATCGTCGCCCTGCGCACGTCAACGAGTCAACCGCCTCTCTCAATGGCGAGAACAAACCCGAGTCACACAATTCTGGCAGCTCTGGCAGCAGTGCAGGCATCCCGGACGCCTTGTCCTTTGACAACATCATCAACAATGGAACTTGCCCGGTATGCCCTTGAATGCATCATCACCAAGTAATACTTCAATGCAATCCATACTAATACTGAACACAAGCCATGCACAGTTCGCGACTTTATGAATTACCTCAAGTACATTGAGCACTCCGCAGAGAACCTGCAGTTCTTCCTCTGGTTCCACGACTACAATGCCCGATTCAACAACCTTTCCGAAAGTGAACGCGTCTTGTCGCCCGAATGGACTCGAGCTCAAGCAGAGGCCGAGGCGACATCGGCAGCTCAACACGTCAGGTCGAACAAAGCAAATCTCCACGCTACCGCTATCCTCCAGGGTACCAGCTTCGACGATGGCAATGGAGGCAGGGTGAACGAGAAGGGTGATCCTTTCAACACTCCTCCTCCGGGTTCTTTCGACGAAAGCAGGAACGGTATGACATCTGACTACGGCTCATCCATGGGTGACGACACCCTCGTGAGCAGCGCAACAGCGCGTGGAATAGCAAGCCAGGCGTTCGGCGACGCTGGCATGAAATGGCAGCCCTGTACGCCCCCAATATTATTATCAACATCGTCGCTTTATAGATGGATGACATTGAATGGACTTCAATACTGACTTGCATCATAGTCACCACCCAACCATACCGTGATGAGATCTCCCGCATTATTACAGTTTACATCGCCGACAACTCACCACGCGAACTCAACATTTCCTCGCGCGAGAAGCAGGCTCTTCTCCACGCCCTCCAGAACACCACCCACCCATCCGCCTTCCACTCCATCATTGCCACTGTCGAGTACTCTCTTCGCAGGCAATCTCACCCCAACTTCATCCGATGGGCAATCTGCAACGGCAACCGTCCTCGTGTCATATTCGCCCGCGGTCTCGGTGTTTTCACCATCGCTGCTGGCCTCATCGCCGATCTTATCATCACTCTCTCCTCTGCAGGCCGCGCCTGGCGCGTTATCCCATTCCTCGGCTGGTTCATCGGTATTGCTACGCTCATCGCCGCCTGGAAGGGAATGTGTGTCGTCCTCCACGGCATGCACCACCGTCACCTGCGTCCCTGGGAACTTTTCGCGGATTCGACCGACGAAGTTTCTCTCACAAACGAGAAGTCAGCCTCACACGACTCGCTGGTCAGCTCCAGTGGCAACTCTTTCGAGGACGAACCCTGGGTGCCCAAGTACGCAAAGCGCAACTTCATCCGCCGCATCTTCGATCGCGAAGTCTGGATTCAAGAGCCCGCACTGCGCCAGATCCAGGACACAATCTTCCTCCAGAGTCTGCTGGGCGCGTTCGTTCTATCTTGCATCTTCGTCGGTATCTTCTGCGCTGTACCCCACGGCAATTTCTTTTGAGCGTTTGATCGTTCCAGTCTGTCCGTTGGCCTGGATGTTTCTCAAAAGTACGGACGAGACGAGTTTTCTTTCCTTGTCATTTTTGACATGAGACGTATGGTTAATGCCCGACGAGAAACTGAGTGTTTCTACGGAGGATTGTCACTTGGGATACTGTAACCCCCCTTTTCCTTGTGTTTTGCGACCATCTTGACTTTTGCCTGTTTTTATTCGCTCGCTTCCCGCCAGACATGGTGGACGAGTTCCTATACCCTCTATATGTGTACCATCTGTTTTTATTCCTGCCATTATCCGTCTCTCATGAAGAATCTTGTTCAGGCATGCGGAATTTCAACACGATGTGATCAATCTTTCCTGGTCCAAACAAGTTGAGACACACGTCCAATCATCGCCTACGCACCAATCACCAGGTCTCTTCCGAGACCAGCCTGACTGACCTTCATCAATCATGGTCCACGTGCATCACGACTTCCTCTCGTACACGAAAAGAGCCTCATCCTTGCCAGCGAAACTCGGCAGTGGAATCTGGCACACTTTCTCCCAGCCCGGCATCACCCTCGCGAACCAATCGACCAGCAACTCGTCCGCAAAAGCCGTGTATCCATTCGCATTCTGCGTGCCCGCAACAACAATCGTCGAGCCATCTGCAGATATTGAACAAAAAGAGTCAGTAAAAATCAAATAAAAAGCGATCACAAATTCCAACCCCAGCGCGCAAATAAAAAAATAAAAAAACTCACCATAAGCCTTGATCGTCTTGGCCGTAAAGTCATGGCTGACCTGCGGATACACCATCAACAGCACATGCCCTTTGCCACCTTCGTGCCTCCTCAACCACTCCGCGCCATCCATCTCCACCGTGTCAGCCACCCACACCGTCCGCCAATCGCTCAGCCCGTTGTCCACGGGCACCACTTCGAGATTCTTCTTCTTCTCCTTCCCGTCCTTCATGCGCCGCAGCATGTACGTCCAATACCCATTCCCAGACCCCACATCCACCACCCCTCTCCCCCGCGCCACCACTCTGATGATCTCCAGCGCTTCGAACGACGGGCACACGCAGCTGAAGTGGTGGTACAGGACCGGCAGCAGGGCGTGCGAGATTTTGATCTTGTATGTCGAGGCTTCCGGGCCGGCCCACTCGACGGCTTGGTTCGTCCATGCGAGGACGTCGAAGTAGGGGTTTACGTGGGATTTGGTTTTGGGGATTATGGTTCCTGCAGGGGGTTGGTAGAGGCTTAGCAGGTGGCTGCCAACGGCGGCGCGGATCGTGTCCTTTTTGGCGTTGGCTGAGAGGGCTCGGAGGGCTTTGGCGGTGTTGGTCGAGGGGCGGAAGATGTCGTTGTAGGCTGCTATGTCGACGGCTGGCGGGGCGGGGATCTGTTTAATTTGAGAGGGGGGTTTAGATTAATTTGGGTCTTGGTCTTTTGATGATGAGTCCTTGATGATTCCTTTATTGTTTTGGAAAAAGAGAGAGAGAGAGAGAGAGAGAGAGAGAGAGAGATGAGATAACAAAAGAATTATGAACGGATTAGAAAACCTGCGAGATTTTTGGTTCCGAATTCGCCTTCTTGGTCTTTTCATCTCTCCATTGGGAGAACATGTCTGTCTTGCTTGAAAGGTACGCCGAGAACTTATGGAAATGAACGACAGGTAGCGAATAACACTAGGACTCACATACCTCTTTGCCCTCCCCGTCGAGATACCACGCATGCAGCCCGCCCTGCCCGCCAAACTCAAGGTACGTCTGCGCTTGCAGGAGCGTGACTTCGGCGACGGCGCGGTAGACGAACGAGTCGTTTGGTTTCAGTCCAAAGGCCTTGATGATGAATTTCCGGAAGTCGTTGTCGTAAGGTGGCGTCAGTGTCTCTTGGGCCCAGGCTTCGAAAAAGGCGTCTGGGTCGAAGGAAGGCGAGCCTTGCGTTGAGGCGACTTGGGGGATTTGTGACATTTTTTTTTCTTTCTGGTTATCTTGAGTCTTTTTTTGTGATGGGGTTTTTCTTTTGGGGATCGGCGTTGAGGATGGAGGTTCTTTTGGAAGGATGTAAGCCGTTGCGCTTGTTGAAGTGTGTTGTGTTGTTGGACAGTACAAACAGCACCGTCATCGGCCCCACATGAGAAAACAGTCCGGGCAATTCGCAAGTGAGGTAATCACTCGTCGAGTTCGTTAATCGTTTATCCCAAAGCCACTCACCAACACCCCACCCCACCCCACCCTCGATACCGCCGCCGTCACCTATCCAAGAGCACTCCTTCACTGAACGACTGACACCTCACCGACTGCTCTTCACTGCAACCCTCTACCGCAGTGCCACCCATTCCTGCTCGCGTGCCACCTAGTCACATTCAAGCCCGACAAACACCAGTGCCCAGCACTCACAACCGCCGCCATGTTGAAGATATGGAGCATGAAGCAGCAGCAACAAAAGAACGAGGCAGCCTCAGGCCAGACCAAGAAGAAGAAGGTGACAGCAGCGCAACTGCGTGTCCAGAAGGGTGAGTCGCATACATACATACACACCTACATCCTCGATGACAGCCGAACCGCAAGCAACCAGCCAGTTCAAAATCGAACCCCACTGACGCGCAAGCCAAAAAACAACAGACCTCTCAGAACTCTCCCTCCCCAGCACGATGAAAACCACCTTCCCGGACCCAGACGACATCCTCAACTTCACCCTTACCATCACCCCCGACGAGGGCCTCTACAAAGGCGGCCAGTTCACCTTCTCCTTCGCCATCAGCCAGAACTTCCCGCACGAGCCGCCGAAGGTCAAGTGCAGAGAGAAGATCTACCACCCCAACATCGACCTCGACGGCAACGTGTGCCTCAACATCCTGCGCGAGGACTGGAAGCCCGTGCTCAACCTCAACGCCGTCGTCGTGGGCCTGCAGTTCCTCTTCCTCGAGCCCAACGCCAGCGATCCGCTCAACAAGGACGCCGCCAACGACCTCATGGCCGATAGGGACCGCTTCCGCAGAAATGTGCGCTCGTCCATGGGCGGCGGGCAGGTCAAGGGGGAGTCTTTTGACAGGGTGTTGTTAAAGTGAGGAAAAGAGAGAGGGAGAGAGAGAGAGAGGGAGGGAGACAAAGAGACAGAGGGCGAGGCCTGCACACATTGGACAAATCAGTCTTTTCGAATGCCAGGGGCAGGCCTGGTCAGATGTAAGTGAGAAGTACGATACCACGCCTTATGCATCACGGGGCGAAATTTTTCTCCAACTTCCAGGAGAAAGACAGAGAGAAAGAAAGAAAGAAAGAAGGGATAGGCAGGGCAGAAGGGTGCATAACCGGGCGTTTCGTTTCTTTTGCTGCCCTTTAACTGCTGGAAGAGCAGATTGCGTCTTGAGCAGTGCGGCGAGCGCTGCGATGTCTACGAGTCCATGCAACCCGCGAAGCGAAACCTAGACTAGAGCTGTTTTTATTTCCTTTGGCGTTCTTGTCATTCTCGTGACACATGATAAGCATGAATATAATATCGCTTTTTGCGTTTTCTTGGAAAGATTTGCCGGAAAGCATTTATTAAACGTCTCAGATACCACTTCAGTCAAAAATTGCACAAAAAAGAGCATAGATGTTTGCAAGAAGAAGAAGAGAAGAAAACCTAGAAACCTGACCCCAAGACTCGTAGTCATCCCCGACCCAAAATCACAAATCCCTGAAACTCGCAGTATTATAAAGATGCTTATCCGTCGTCTCGAGCACCTCCAACGTCGAACCCACCATGACAATTCCCTCGTTCTTCGGCACGCACAGCATGCCAAAGCAAGGCTTGTACT
>Ga0265798_10001287_pt1 | contig 39324 bp, 38 predicted proteins | sample P3T30metagenome_FD_192430 | JGI IMG/M metagenome (GOLD analysis project Ga0265798, IMG submission 192430) | Plant litter microbial communities from East Loma Ridge, Irvine, California - P3 T30 | ecosystem: Environmental > Terrestrial > Plant litter > Unclassified | place: USA: California...
CGAAGTCCGGCGACAAGGTGATGGTGCCCGAAAAACGGGTGCCCCACTTCAAGCCGGGCAAGCAGTTGCGCGAGCGGGTCGACGCGATGGTCGGGCAGCCGATCATCGAAGACTGAAGTCGTCTGCCGTTGGCGGACAAGAAACGGCGTCTCCTCTGGGGATGCCGTTTTTTTTTCGTGCGTACCGCGATCGAATTTTGACCGCGAACGAACGAACGTCGTCCCTGCGAAGGCAGGGACCCAAGTGCCTTGCTCAGGCACGAAAAACGTTATCGGCCGCGCACGCGAACTTGGACCCCTGCCTCCGCAGGGGCGACGTGCCAAGGCTGCGGGCTCACGGAGCCGGAGCCGTCTTTGAAAACTCGTTTCAAATATGCGACACTGCGCCTTTGACGTCTTTCCCCACGGGACCTGCCGATGAAATTTGTCTCGACCATTGCCGGTTGCCTGCTGTTCGTGTTCTTTTTCTTCTTTGCACTGAAGAACACGCACCAGGTCGACCTGATCTTGCCGGGTTATCAATTGCAGGGGCCACTGGTGCTGATGCTGCTCGGCGCCTTCATCGCCGGCGCCTTCCTCGGCATCCTGGCGGTCACGCCGACGGTGTTCCGCCACCGCCGCGAAAGCTCGCAGCACAAGGACACCATCCAGGCCTTGCAGAACGCCGCCGGTACCGCGGCCGCCGCGCCCCAGCCGGACAGCGTCGCCCCGCGCGCTTGATGGTCCCTGAAACACACTAACAATAATCACATGGAATTTGAAATCTGGTGGCTGCTCGGCATCCCCGTCTTTTTCGCCCTCGGCTGGATCGCCGCCCGCGTCGACATCAAGCAACTGGTCTCGGAATCCCGGAGCCTGCCGCGCGGTTACTTCAAGGGCCTGAACTTCCTGCTCAACGAGCAGCCGGACAAGGCGATCGACGCCTTCATCGAGATCGTCAAGCTCGACCCGGAAACCGCCGACATGCACTTTGCCCTCGGCAACCTGTTCCGCCGCCGCGGCGAGACCGAGCGCGCGATCCGCGTCCACCAGAACCTGCTGTCGCGCCCCGACCTGCCGCTCGAGCAGCAGGTGCACGCCCAGTATGAGCTGGGCATGGACTACCTGAAGGCGGGCCTGCTGGACCGCGCCGAGGAAACCTTCAATTTGCTGGTCGACACGACCTACGCCGTGCAGGCGCGGCGCGCGCTGCTCGAGATCTTCCAGCGCGAAAAGGAATGGCGCCGCGCGATCGCCGCCGCCGAAGGCCTGCAGGAATCCGGCGCCGGCGCCCAGCACAAGGACATCGCCCAGTTCTACTGCGAGCTGGCCCAGGACGCGATGGTGCACCTGCAGCCGGCCGACGCCATGGGGCTGCTGGAGAAGGCGCTGCAATCGGACCGCAAGAGCGTGCGCGCCACCATGCTGGTCGGCGACGCGCTGCTGGCCCAGGGCGACGTCGAAGGCGCGCTGAAGACCTGGCGCCGCGTCGAGCAGCAAAGCGTGCCGCACGTGGCGCTGGTCGCCGGCCGCTTGATGGACGGCTACCGCAAGGTCGGTAGACCCGAGGAAGGCGTCAGCCTGCTGCGTTCCTATCTCGAAGAAGCGTCATCCATTGATCTGATCGAGGTCGTGTTCAAGGCCGTCATCGAACTCAATGGCGTGGACGCTGCCAAACAGCTGGTGGTGGAAGAGCTGCGCCGCAACCCGACCCTGCTCGGCCTGGACAAGCTGCTCGAGGCGCGCCTGATGGACGCGCCGGCCAACGTCTGGGAAGAGCTGTCGATGGTGAAGAACCTGGTGCACGGCTACACGCAAAAGCTGGCGCGCTACCAGTGCAGCCATTGCGGCTTCAAGGCGCGCCAGTACTACTGGCATTGCCCGGGGTGCAGCAAGTGGGAGACCTACCCGCCGCGCCGTACCGAAGAATTGAATGTCATGAACTGATGAAGTGAACCAATGAAGATTACGATTATCGGCACCGGCTACGTCGGCCTGGTCACCGGCGCCTGCCTGGCGGAACTCGGCAACGACGTGTTCTGCCTCGACGTCGACCCGCGCAAGATCGACATGCTCAATAGCGGCGGCATCCCCATCCACGAACCCGGGCTGGAAGAAGTCGTCGCGCGCAACCGCGCTAGCGGCCGCCTGCAATTCTCGACCGACGTCGCCGCCAGCGTGGCGCACGGCCAGCTGCAGTTCATCGCCGTCGGCACCCCGCCGGACGAGGACGGCTCGGCCGACCTGCAGTACGTGCTGGCCGCCGCGCGCAACATCGGCCGCCACATGGATGGCTACAAGGTCATCGTCGACAAGTCCACCGTGCCGGTCGGCACCGCGGACCGCGTGGCCGGCGCCATCCGCGACGAGCTTGCCAAGCGCGGCGCCGATACCGAATTCGCCGTGGTCTCGAACCCCGAGTTCCTGAAGGAAGGCGCGGCGGTCGAGGACTTCATGCGCCCGGACCGCATCGTGATCGGCACCCAGGACACCCCGGCCGGCCTGCGCGCGCGCGACCTCATGAAGCTGCTGTACGCGCCGTTCAACCGCAACCACGAGCGCGTGTACTGGATGGACGTGCGTTCGGCCGAGTTCACCAAGTACGCGGCCAACGCCATGCTGGCCACCCGCATCTCGTTCATGAACGAACTGGCCAACCTGGCCGACCAGGTCGGCGCCGACATCGAGGCCGTGCGCCACGGCATCGGTTCCGATCCGCGCATCGGCACCAGCTTCCTGTACGCCGGCGCCGGCTACGGCGGCTCCTGTTTCCCGAAGGACGTGCAGGCGCTGGAACGCACCGCGCGCCAGTACGACCAGGAACTCCTGATCCTGCGCGCCGTGGAAGCCGTCAACGACCGCCAGAAGGGTGTGCTGGGCCGCAAGGTGGTGCAGCGCTTCGGCGAGGACCTGGCGGGCAAGCGCTTCGCGGTCTGGGGCCTGGCCTTCAAGCCGAACACCGACGACATGCGCGAAGCGCCGTCGCGCGTGCTGCTGGCGGAACTGGTGGGGCGCGGCGCCACCGTCGCCGTGCACGATCCGGTCGCCATGGAAGAGGCGAAGCGGGTGCTGGCGCTGGACCTGGACGGGGAACAGCTGGCCCGCGTCGAGTTCAAGGCCGCGCCGATGGACGCGCTGGATGGCGCCGAGGCGCTGCTGATCGTCACCGAGTGGAAGGCCTTCCGCAGCCCGGACTTCGACCAGATCAAGGCGCGCCTGAAGCACCCGGTCATCATCGACGGCCGCAACCTGTTCGACCCGTCGCTGATGACGGGGCAGGGCATCGAGTACCACGGCATCGGCCGTTCGGTCCTCACCCAGGGCAACCAGAGCAAGTGAGGCCGGCATGAACGACAATATCCCGAGCCAGCTGCTGCAGGCCGACAGCTACCGCCAGGCCGAAGCCCCGCACCTGGAAGGCGTGCGCCTGCTGGTCGTAGGCGACGTCATGCTGGACCGCTACTGGTTCGGCGACGTCTCGCGCATCTCGCCGGAAGCGCCGGTGCCGGTGGTGCGCATCGAAAAGCGCGAGGAGCGCCTGGGCGGCGCCGCCAACGTGGCGCGCAACGCCGCGGCGCTGGGTACCCAATGTGGCCTGCTGGGCGTGGTCGGCAACGACGAGGCCGGCGATTCGGTCGAGCAGATCCTGCGCGAATCGAGCATCCAGAGCTACCTGAAGCGCGACGAGGCGATCTCCACCATCATCAAGCTGCGCGTGATCGGGCGCCAGCAGCAGATGGTGCGCATCGACTTCGAGGACACGCCCACCGAGACCGTCCTGCGCGACAAGCTGACCCAGTTCAAGGCCCTGCTGCCGGACTACGACGTGATCATCCTGTCCGACTACAACAAGGGCGGCCTGGTCAACGTGGCCGAGATGATCCGCCTGGCGCGCGAGGCCGGCAAGACCGTGCTGGTCGACCCCAAGGGCGACGATTTCACGCCCTACCGCGGCGCCACCATGCTGACCCCGAACAAGTCGGAACTCAAGCGCGTGGTCGGCAGCTGGAAGACCGAGGAACAGCTGACGGAAAAGGCCCAGCGCCTGCGCGAGGAGCTGGGCCTGCAGGCGCTGCTGCTGACGCGTTCGGAAGAGGGCATGAGCCTGTACACGGCCGATGAAGTCCTGCACGTGAACGCCGATGCGCGCGAAGTGTTCGACGTCTCCGGCGCCGGCGACACCGTGATCGCCACGCTGGCCGCCATGCTGGGCGCCGGCGCCTCGATGCCGGAAGCGCTGGCCACCGCCAACCGCGCCGGCGGCATCGTGGTCGGCAAGCTGGGCACGGCCACCGTCACCCGCGACGAGCTGTTCGCGCAGCGGCGCCGCACCGACGACGCCTGATCCTGCGCAAACCTCGGCCGTCAACGCGGTCTCATCCAGACCCGTTATCCCGGGAGGCGGCATCCGCCGCCTTCATGTCAACGATAACGGAGAACGAACGATGATCAAGAAACTGATGCTTGCTGCCGCCACGCTGGTGGCATCGATGGGTTTTGCCTGGGCACAGGTCGACGTCAACAAGGCCGATGTGGCGGCCCTGGACGGCGTCAAGGGTGTCGGGCCGAGCATGTCGAAGGCAATCATCGACGAACGCGGCAAGGGCCCGTTCAAGGACTGGGCCGACTTCCAGAAGCGCGTGAAGGGCGTCGGCGACAAGCGCGCCGCCAAGCTGTCGCAGGCCGGCCTGCAGGTGAACGGGCAGTCCAAGGAGGGTGCGCCGATGGGCGCGGCGGACGACAAGGCCGCCAAGCCGGCCAAGGCGGCCAAGAGTGCCGCCAAGCCCGCCGCCGAGGGCAAGGCCGACGCCAAGTCCGCCACCTGAGCCACCACCTGAGCAGTCAACACTACTCGGATGAGCAAACGAGCCCCGCCAACGTGCGGGGCTTTTTCATGGCCGGGCAAGCGGACCGGTCGCTGCCGTACGCCGGCGGCCATCTCGGATTAAAATGCTGTTTTCGAGTTCGCAAGAGAGCAAGCAATGGCCAACAACACGGCATACAAGACCATCGAAGACACGATCGGCAATACCCCGCTGGTGCAGCTGGTGCGCATCCCGGGTGCGGAAGCGGCGGCGCGCAACAACATCATCCTCGGCAAGCTCGAAGGTAACAACCCGGCGGGGTCGGTCAAGGACCGCGCCGCGATGTCGATGCTGCGCGGCGCCGAGCAGCGCGGCCAGATCAAGCCGGGCGACACCCTGATCGAGGCGACCAGCGGCAACACCGGCATCGCGCTGGCGATGGCGGCGGCGATCCGCGGCTACAAGATGGTCCTGATCATGCCCGACAATCTGTCGATCGAGCGACGCCAGAGCATGGCGGCCTACGGCGCCCAGATCATCCTGACCCCGAAGACCGGCGGCATGGAATACGCGCGCGATCTGGCCGAGCAGATGCAGAAGGACGGCCAGGGCATCATCCTCGACCAGTTCGCCAACCAGGACAATCCGCGCGCCCACTACGAGACCACCGGCCCCGAGATCTGGCGCGACACCGGCGGGCGCATCACCCATTTCGTGAGCGCGATGGGCACGACCGGCACCATCATGGGCGTGTCGCACTACCTGAAGGAACAGAACGAGGCCATCCGCATCATCGGTGCGCAGCCGGAAGAGGGGTCGTCGATTCCGGGTATCCGCAAGTGGCCGGAAGCCTACCTGCCGCGGATCTTCGACAAATCGCGCGTCGACCAGGTCGAGAGTGTGAGCCAGGCGGCAAGCGAGCAGATGGCGCGCCGGCTGGCGGCCGAAGAGGGTATTTTCTGTGGAATTTCCGCGGCCGGGGCCTGCGAAATCGCATTGCGCATTTCGCAGACCGTGGAGAATGCGACGATCGTGTTCATCGTCTGCGATCGCGGCGATCGCTACTTGTCGACGGGCGTCTTTCCCGCCTGATTCTTGTGAATCCTCGGTCCCGGCGCGACGTTTGGGCACTGGGCGAGTCCCCGCTGAGGGGAAACTAATTCATCTGTCCCTGGATGGGGCAGGTTGCAATCCTTGAAACTTGGACGTTGCGGCGGCGTCAGCAGAAGCCGCCGTCCGGTCCGGTGCCCACGATTACTCGGCGCCGGAAGCGTTGTTGTCCTTGTCCTTCGGCTTGAACTGCTTGTCGCTGATGCGGAACTTGGCGCGGCGGTCACCCATGAGGTAGCGCAGGTCGCGGATCGACAGGTCGCTGACTTCGTGCATGCGGATCAGCAGCGAAGCGCCGACCGGCAGGCGGTGGTGGCGGATCTTCGAGATCACCGGCGGAGCGACTTCGAGCGCGCGCGACAGGGCCGCGTCGTTCTTGAGGCGCAGGTTCTCGATCAGGGTATCGAGCAAACGGTTCGGGTTGTACTGCAGCAGTTCATCGGATTCCGAATCACTGTTCATGTCGATGCCGACTTGATTGGTCATGATGTCACTATTCCTATGTGGGTTACAGAGCGCGCGGGCGGCTTCCAAACCTTTCAGGCTACAGAAAGGTTTGGAAAATTTCTACTAAATTATACAACTAATTTCTAATTTAGTACTCAAGAGCAATAATAATCAGTGGCTGCTGTTGAGTTCGTTGTCTCATCGCAACAATAGCCGCAATGCAATTCTCTCACAAACTCACTGAAAAAATAATTGTTTTTAATTTAAAATTAATTGTAAAGCAATTATCGATGCGCCGCTGTACGTTTCACAAATGCATAGTCAAATGACAAATATTAAGGGGGTATGCAGGATTGATACTGTGTTTCTTAGGAGAACTGCCCAAGAGAAACCAATATACACCCCGGGGGTATATCGTTGTCACTACGATATCAGCCCATCCATTCTAGCCGATTGTCGTTACAAAATGATACAAAGTTTCCATGCCGTAAAGGGTTAAAGACCTCGTGACAACTTGACGGCCCGTCCCAGCTCGACGACCGACATGGCATAGAAATAACTCCGATTGTACTTAGTGATAGCAAAGAAGTTAGCATTTGCAACCCAGTACTCGGTCGGATCGGCACCATTCTGCAAGTCGATCAAGCCATACAGGCGGCCTTCCGGCAGCGACGTGCGCGGCGCCACGCCGGCGCCCTGCAGTTCGGCCGGGCTGTAGCGCGCGTCCAGGCCGCCGATCAGCGGCTGCCAGGCCAGGCTCGGCGCAACGTCGGCCTGGAACACCGCCGGACCGCGGTTGCTGCGGTCCCAGCCGTGCTGGACCAGGAAATTGGCGACGCTGCCGATGGCGTCCTTGGGTGAACCGCGCAGGTCGACGATGCCGTCGCCGTCGTAATCGACGCCATATTTCAGGATATTGCTCGGCATGAACTGCGGCATGCCGACCGCGCCGGCAAACGAGCCCAGCAGCGAAAACGGATCGATGTGTTCCTGGCGCGCCAGGATCAGGGTCTTGGCCAGTTCGTCGCGGAAGAACTGCATGCGGTCGTTGCGGTTCGGCGCTTCCGGATAGGCGAAGGCGAGGGTGGCCAGCACGTCGAGCACGCGGAAGCGTCCGGTATCGCGGCCGTAGATGGTTTCCACGCCGATGATGCCGACGATGATCTCGGCCGGCACCCCGTAGTCCGCCTCGGCGCGCGCCAGCGTCTCGGCATTCTCGTTCCAGAAGCGCACGCCGGCGCCAATCCGGATCGGCTCGATGAAGCGCCCGCTGTAGGCGTTCCAGTTCTTGGGCTTGCCCGGCGGCGCGGGCTTGACCAGCTGGACCGCGGAATCGATGAAACGCGCCTGCCCGACCAGCTGTTCGAGCGCGCCGCGCTCGAAGCCGTGCTTGTCGACCATCTCGTCCTCGAACTCGCGCACCGCCTGCCATTCGCTGAAATTGACCTGTTCGCCGTCGTAGTCGATGGCGGGGCGAGCGGGCGTGGCGGCCTTGACAACCTTCGCGGTCTTGCCGGCTTTGGCCTTGGCGGACTTGGCCTTGGTGGATTTGGCCGCACTGCCGGCGTGGTGGGTGGGTGCGGCGGCGAGGGCGTCGGAGGCCTGCCCGGCACCGAAGGCCAGGGCAAGCAGCAGCGGAATGCAGGATTTCATCGAACTCGGGACAGCAAATCTTTCAGGATCGGAACCAGGCCGGCGGCGGCTGCCTGCGGCCCATAGCGATAAGCGCTGTAGCGGCGCAGGAAGTCGGCGGCTGCCGCGCTGGGACCGGGCGCGAGATCGCCGCTGGCGATTCGCGCCGCGTAGGCGGTCGGACCTTCGTCCGGCGCGCGCGGCAGGCCGAGCTGGCCGAGCCGCTGGCACAGGGCCGAGTATAGCGCATCGACCGGGTCGACCCTTCTCCGCCCCGACAATTTCACCGCAGCCAGCAACATCAGGCCGGCCAGCAGCAGCAAGGCCAGGTTGTGCCAATTCAACAAGCCATCGCGCAGGCGTTGCACCAGGTCTTGCTGGCGCTGAGGATTGTAGTTCAGCACCCACTGGTTCCAGCCATTGTTGGCCGCGCCGATCATGTAGCGCACCTTGGCCAGCAGCGAATCCGGGTCCGGCTGGATCAGGCGTCCCAGTCCTTCCAGGCCGAACGGCGCCGGCGCCGGCAACGCCCCGGCCAGGCCGCGCTGCACGCGCTCGGGCGAGACGGCGGCGGTCGGGTCGATGCGCACCCAGCCGCGCCCGTCGAGCCAGACCTCGGCCCAGGCGTGGGCGTCCGACTGGCGCACCGTCAGGTAGCCGTCGATCGGGTTCAGTTCCCCGCCCTGGTAGCCGGTCACCACGCGCGCCGGGACGCCGGCCGCGCGCATCAGGAACACGAAGGCGCCGGCATAGTGCTCGCAAAAGCCGGCGCGGGTGTCGTAGAGGAAGGCGTCGACCGAGTCGCGCAGCGGCAGCAGCGGCGGCTGCAGCGTGTAGACGTAGTCCTTGTTGGTGAAGTCGCGCAGCGCAGCAGTCACGCGCCGCGCCGGATCCGCTTCCTGGCGCAGGCGCTCGCCCGCGGCCAGCGTACGCGGATTGGCGCCGTAGGGCAGCAGCAGCCACTGGGCGCGGTCGGCCAGGCCACTGTCGCCCTGCAGGCGGAAGCTGGTGTACGAGACCACGTCGTAGCGCACGCGCTGGGTGAGCGGGGCGTCGGCCTGGATCTCGAGTTCGGCGCTGACGCTGACGCTGCGCTCCGGCAGGCTGGGCAGCGCCTGCGGCATCTCGAGCGCGAACAGCCAGCGCATGTTCGAGGCTTCCTGGGTCACCTGGTAGCGCAGCGGCGCGCCGGACACCGAAATCGACAGCGCCCGCGGCCGGCCTTGGCGGTTCCTGGCGTGCACGCGGGTCCAGGTCAGCCCGTCGTAGCTGCCCAGCACCGGCCCGCGCCAGTAGAGCTGGGCCTGGGGCGGCATGGGACCGTTGAACTTGACGCGGAAAGCCGTGTCCTCGGACTGCGCCAGGCTGGCCATCTGCCCCGGCGCCATGGTTTCCGACAAGCCCGTTTTAGCGCTGCGCGCATCGTCCGGCATGCCCCACAGCGGACCCTGGATGCGCGGGAACAGCACGAAGGCGCCGGCCGCCAGCGGCGCCGCCAGCAGCAGGATGCGCGCGCCCATGCGCAGGCGCGCGCGCAGCGGCGGCACCGCGCCGGTCAGCTGGAACGACAGCTGCACCGTCAGCAGCGCCACCAGCGAGACCAGCATCACCATGGCGGTGCCGATACTTTGCGAATAGAAGAAGTTGGTCAGCACCAGGAAGAAGGACAGGAACACCACCACGAACAGGTCGCGCCGCGCGTGCATCTCCAGCATCTTGAAGGCCACCAGCAGCACCAGCATGGCGACCCCGGCATCCTTGCCCAGCAGCGTGTGGTAGCTGTGCAGCACGCCGGCCATCGCCACCGCCGCCAGCGGCACCAGCACCAGGTTGCGCGGCATGCGCTTGCCGCGCAGCGTGATCGCGGCGCGCCAGGCCAGGGTGGCGCCGCACAGCAGCGTCACCCACAGCGGCAGGTGGGCCGTGTGCGGCGCCAGCACCAGCATCACGCTGCCCAGCAGCAGCAGGGTGTCCTGCTTGTCGCGCGCCAGCGGCATGGCCAGTCGCTTCATGGCTGGTTTCCGCGCTCGTCGACCAGGCCATGCAGCGCCAGCGCGCGCAGGCAGGCCGCCTGGTGCGCCGGGCCGAGCGCGCTCTCGTAATGGGTGCGGCCCAGGCGGAAGGCGTAGGGCAGCAGGCGCAGCTCGGCGTCCAGCACCCAGCGCGCCATGCGCGAGAGTTTCAACTCCAGGCCCAGCTGCGGCGGCAGGGCGTCGAAGTCGATCACCAGGCGGTCGACCGTGCCGCCCTCGAACTGCTTGGTGACCAGCTGGCCGCCGTCGGCCGGATCCAGGCGCGCGATCTGGCGCCAGGCCAGGTGGCGCATCGGGTCGCCCGGCTGGTAGCTGCGCACGCCGGCGAAGTCGTCGCTGCCGGCGCCGCCGCTGCCCTCCGGACTCGGGTGGCCGCTCATCGGCAGCGGCGGCGCATCCAGTTCGGGGGACGGATAGACCAGCGCGCGGCTGTCCGGCTGCCAGTAGCTCCAGGCGCGGAACAGGCCGAGCGGAAAACGCGTCATCAGGCGCACGCGCGGCGCCGGACGCCAGCCGCGCTTCGTTGCGGGCGCGGACAGCACCACGGCCGCGCTGCCGCCGGCGGGCACGTCGACCGGATGGCGCGGTTCGATCGCATCGTCGACGTCGACCCAGACGGCGTAGCGGTCGACCCGGGTGGGATTGGCCAGGTGCAGCTCGAAGGGCACCTCGGCGCCGGCGAACACGTCCGGCGCGCGCCCGGCGCGCAGGCGCAGGTGGGCCAGGTTGCGGTAGGTGCTGTACATGTCGACCACGGCGCAGCTGGCGGCCAGGAAGGTCAGGCCGAAGCCCAGCCCCAGGTTGTAGTTGACCGAGCCGATCAGCAGCACCAGCAGCAGGGCGCCGAAGCCCATGCCGGGGCGGGTCGGCAGGATGTAGACGCGGCGCTGGCCCAGCTCCACCTCGCCATGGTCGCCGGCGGTGGCGCGCGTGCGCCACTTGCTGCGCTTGCGCTGCAGCCAGCCCGGCGACGTCGATGGCGCCATCCCGCCCGTTTCCATCAGAGCGGGACCGATTTCTGCAGCTGCAGCACGAGGTCGCGGCTGGCCGTCGCCAGGCCCTGCGCCGACTTCAGCGGGCGCAGGCGGTGCGCGCAGACCGGCACCAGCAGCGCCTGGATGTCCTCGGGGATCACGTGGTCGCGGCCTTCCAGCGCGGCCCAGGCGCGCGCCGCCTGCAGCAGCGCCAGCGTGGCGCGCGGCGACAGGCCTTCGGCGAACAGCTGGCCCGAGCGCGAGGACTGGGCCAGCGCCTGCAGGTAGTCGACCAGGGCGCCGGAAGCATGGATGCCGCGCAGCGCGGCCTGGGCATCCATCAGTTCCTCGGGGCGCATCACGGGCTGCAGGGTCTTGAGCATGGCGCGCCGGTCCTCGCCCATCAGGAGGGCGCGCTCGGCGGCGGCGTCCGGATAGCCCAGCGACAGGCACATCAGGAAGCGGTCGAGCTGGGATTCGGGCAGCGGGAAGGTGCCGACCTGGTGCGCCGGGTTCTGGGTCGCGATCACGAAGAAGGGTTCCGGCAGCAATCGCGTGACGCCGTCGGCCGTGACCTGGCGCTCTTCCATCGCTTCCAGCAGGCCGGACTGGGTCTTGGGCGTGGCGCGGTTGATTTCGTCGGCCAGCAGCACCTGGGTGAAGATCGGTCCCGGGTGGAAGGCAAAGCCGTTCTTTTCGCGCTCGTAGATGGAAATCCCGGCGACGTCGGCCGGCAGCAAATCGCTGGTGAACTGGACCCGGTTGAACTTCAGGCCCAGGGTCAGGGCCAGCGCGTGCGCCAGCGTGGTCTTGCCGACCCCGGGCACGTCGTCGATGAGAAGGTGGCCGCCGGCCAGCAGGCAGGTCAGGGCCAGGCGCACCTGGCGGTCCTTGCCGACCACGATCTGGCTGACCTGGCGCGCCGCCGCGTGCAATTTGTTGAACATGGTGCAATCCTGTCGTGGTTCAGGGGTGGCATGCGTCCGCCTCGAGCGCATGGTAGATTAGCGACATCGGCAACCTTTTTATTCCAGCGTCAACATGCCTCCACGCGATTCTATGCGAGAACCGTAAGAGAGGGGCGGCACGGATGAGCGCGGACTGAGACAAACACCATGAGCACCGCAATTTTCAGCCACCCGGACTGCCTGCTGCACGAGATGGGCGACTGGCACCCGGAATCGCCGGCGCGCCTGCGCGCGATCGAGGACCAACTGATCCTGGCCCGGCTGGACGGTTTGATCGAGCGCTGCAGCGCGCCGCTCGCGATCGAGGCCGCCATCCTGCGCAACCATACCCAGGGTGCAATCGACCTGGTGCGCGACAACCTGCCGCCCGCCGGCGAACACTACCCGCTCGACGGCGACACCCTGTTGTGCAAAGACAGCTACCGCGCCGCGCTGCGCGCCGCCGGCGCCGCCGTGGCCGCCACCGACGCGGTCATCGCCGGCACCATCGACAACGCCTTCTGCGCGGTGCGCCCGCCCGGCCACCATGCGCGCCCGGGCGAGCCGATGGGCTTCTGCCTGTTCAACAACGTGGCGATCGCCGCGCGCCACGCCCTCGAGGCGCACGGGCTGGAGCGGGTGGCCATCGTCGACTTCGACGTCCACCACGGCAACGGCACCGACGACGCCTTCCGCGACGATCCGCGCGTGCTGATGGCGAGCTTCTACCAGCACCCCTTCTATCCCTACACCGAACCGTCGCCGGTCACCGCGAACAGCGTCAACATCCCGGTGCCGGCCTACAGCGGCGGCGACGTGGTGCGCAAGCTGGTCGAGGAACACTGGCTGCCGGCCCTGCACGCGCACCGGCCGCAGATGATCTTCGTTTCCGCCGGCTTCGACGCCCATCGAGAAGACGACCTGGGCGGCATGCTGCTGGTCGAGGCCGACTATGCCTGGATGACCCACAAGCTGGTCGAGGTGGCGGCCCGATACGCGCAGGGACGCATCGTCAGCTGCCTCGAGGGTGGCTACAATCTGTCGGCACTGGGACGCAGCGTCGTGGCCCACGTCAAGGCTTTGGCCGAACTCGACTGAGAACCTATTCCCGGACCGCGGTCTCTAAGCTCCACAACACAACAATATGTGGAGGGATGATGAGACCGCTTCTGCGCGCCCTGGTGGCGCTGGGCCTGCTCCTTGCAACCGGGCTGGCATCGGCCACCAACTACACGCTCTGGATCAACGGCCGCACCGGTGGCGGCGTCCTCGGCAACTACGACAGCTGGACCTATTGGGGGCCGGCATCCGTGGAAGCCGGCATCAACAAGAAGTCCGCCAACTGGGACGGGCGCGGCAGCATCGCGTCCCAGAGTCCGCGCATCCGCGACGCCCTCGACTGCTTCTGCACGGGCAGCAACTGGTGCTACATCGCGACCCACAGCGCCGGCGACCTCCTGATCGGCTACACGCTGGCCAACTACGGCGGCTCCACCCGCAGCCGCAAGAACGCGGTGGCCAACGCGTCCGGCGTGTGCGGCAACGCCGGCGGCACCCAGACCGGCTGGAACATCAAGTGGGTGGCCTCGGCGGCCGGTTCCGGCGGCGGCTCGGAACTGGCCGACCTCGGTTCCTGGACCACGTCCGAACCGCTGGTGCAGGACCTGAAGGTCAGCACGGCGCGCGCCATGTACAACCACAACGAGACGCGCGGCATCTGGTTCTACATGTACGCCGGCGCGCGCGGCACCCTGTACTCGGGCCTGCTGCCGGGCCAGGACGACGAGGTCGAGGCCTACCACAGCGCCGGCGGCGTCTCCGGCAATTCGGGCCGCTCGCTGTGCAACCCGGGCGACTGGTTCTGCGACGACCTCAGGCTGGGGACGGACACCAACCAGGGCGGCAGCACCAAGTGGGCCTGGCACTCGGTCGCCTTCCGTGACGATGGCGAGGACTACAACCACTATACGAACGGGAGCTGGGGCGGCATCGTGTCCGTGATGCGGACGGCGATGGTGGCCAACGCGCGCTGAATTCGTGTCCTTTGCCGGCAGCCTTTGTCGCGTGGAGCAGACGCCATGTTGCGTCTGCTTGCGTCGTGTCGTACGACTGATAATTCCTGATGTGCAGTAATTGACACATGTACATATCCTCTCTACATTCAACTCGGCTGTAGCACGGTCGTTCGTGTTATTCAAGCGTGCCGACCAGGCATCAGCGGATCTACGACCCATAACGAGAGAGTGGAGGAGAGGATGAGACTGCTGCGCACGATGATTGCGTTGTGCCTGCTCGCGGCTGCGGGACTGGCATCAGCGACCAACTACACGCTGTGGATCAACGGCCGCACCGGCGGCGGGACGGTCGGCAACTACGACAGCTGGAACTACTGGGGACCGGGCACCACGGCTGCCGGCGTCAACAAGAAAGCCGTCAACTGGGACGGACGCAGCAGCATCGCCTCGCAGAGCGGCATCATCCGCGATGCCCTCGACTGCTTCTGCACCGGCAACAACTGGTGCTATATCGCGACCCACAGCGCCGGCGACCTGATTCTCGGCTACACGCTGGCCAACTACGGCGGCTCGGCGCGCGTCAAGAAGAACGCCAGCGCCAACGCGTCCGGCGTATGCGGCAACCTGGACGGCGGTTCGCAGACCGGCTGGAACATCAAGTGGGTGCGCGCGGCGTCGGGCGCCGGCGGCGGCTCGGAACTGTCGGACGTCGGTTCCTGGGCGGTGTCCGAGCCCCTGGTGCAGGACCTCAAGACCGCCACCGCGCGCGCCATGTACAACCACAACACCACGCGCAACATCTGGTTCTACATGTATGCCGGCGCCAAGGGCACGCTGTATTCGGGCGTGCTGCCGGGCCAGGACGACGAGGCGGTGGCCTACCACAGTTCGGGCGGCGTCTCGGGCACGTCCGGCGGGTCCTACTGCAACCCCAGCGACTGGCTGTGCAACGACCTGACGCTGGGCACGGCGGCCAACGAAGGCGGCAGCGCCAAATGGAGCTACCACTCGGTCTCCTTCCGCGACGATGGCGAAACCTACAACCACTACGCCAACGGCAACTGGGGCGGCATCGTGTCCGTGGTCCGCAGTGCGATGGTGAACAGTGCCCTCTGAAAAAGAACCGCCGCGCAGCAAGGCGCCGCCGTCCTGGCTGCGCCGCTGGGGCCCGCCGCTGGGCACGGCGGCGGCGCTGGTGCTGGTCGTCTGGCTCCTTGCGCGCCGCGACGAACCCGCGCCGACCCTGAGCGCGGCCCAGGCGCCGGGGCCGGCCGGGCGGCCCTTCTTCGGCAAGGTGGAAGAGTCTGGCCTGGCGCTGCCGGAAGACCGCGCGCGCCGGCGCCAGGCGCTGATCGAGCACCTGAAGCTGGTCGATCACACTTACTGCAGTTACCGCAGCGGCAGCCAGTACCCGGTCGGCTCGCGCCCGATGGTGGAGAACGCCGACCAGAATACGCCGAACGCGCCCGTGCTCGAAGCCAACCCGATGCGCCTGGAAGGCGGCGGTGTCGACGCCAATGTGCAGCTGCAGACTTCGCAGTCGCGCGTCTACATGGCGGCGAACGAAGCGGTGGCCTTCTCGCTGCGCGCTATCGACGCGCAGGGCAGCGTGCTGCCGCTGGTGATCACGCGCGCGCAGGCGCGCGGCATGACCTACGGCGCCAACCGGCCCGCGCCAGTGGTCACCGTGCCCTTTGCCGACGATGGCGCCGGCCTCGATACCGCCGCGAACGACGGCAGCTACACCGGCGTGCTGGCGCCAGGCCAGACCGGCCTGGCCGGCTTCAACGGCACCATCCGCACCGAGGTGCGCTACAACGCCGGCGGCAAGAGCGGCGCCGTGCTGTTCGACGTCATCTACACGCCGGAACTGCCGGCGGTCTGGAGCGGGCCGGTACGCGAGGCGGTCGAAAACGGTTCATTGAGCTTCACCCTGAAAGCCGAGGTGCGCATGCCGGGGCGCTACGTGATCAACGGCCGCGTCGATGACGCGCGCGGCAAGCCCTTCGCGCTGCTGACCTTCAACGACGTGCTCGGCCCCGGCCCCAACGAGATCAAGTTGACCGTGTTCGGCAAGCTGATGCGCGACCAGGATGCGGCCATGCCCTTGAGCCTGCGCGACGTCGACGGCTACCTGCTCAAGGAAAACGCCGACCCGGACCGCGCGTTGATGCCGCGCCTGGAGGGCAGGGTCCTTACCAGCAAGGCCTACGCCTTGAACGGCTTTTCCGATGCCGAATGGCAGAGCGAGGAAAGGTCGCGCTACCTGACCGAATTCGCGAAGGACCTGGCCGAGGCGCGCGGGCGGCTGGTGGCCTTCGATCCCGGTGCGCCGTTGCCGCCAAGCGAATGCGGAGGGGCGGAATCGGACCGCGGAGGCGCACCCAGCGTAAAATAGCGGATTAAACGCAGAAATTTGAGAATAGCATGTCGATACAATGGTTCCCGGGCCACATGGCCGCCGCCCGCAAACAGGCCGCGGAGCAGATGGAAAACACCGATGTGGTCATCGAGGTCCTGGACGCGCGCCTGCCGCAGGCGAGCAGCAACCCGATGGTCGAGGAGTTGCGCAAGTTCCGCCAGCGCCCCTGCCTCAAGGTCTTGAACAAGACCGACCTGGCCGACCCCGCCGTTACCGCCGCCTGGGCCGCCTGGTTCGACGCCCAGGACGGCGTCACCGCCTACCCGATGACGACCAAGAAGCCGTCCGACGTGGCGCGCATCCCCGAGCTGTGCAAGACCTTGGCGCCGCACCGCGGCGTGCCCACGAAACCGCTGCGCATCATGATCATGGGCATTCCGAACGTCGGCAAGTCGACGCTGATGAACGCGCTGCTCAAAAAGCGCGTGGCCAAGGTCGGCGACGAGCCGGCGGTCACCAAGTCGCAGCAAAAGCTCTACCTCGACAAGTTCACCGTGCTGGTCGACACCCCGGGCATGCTGTGGCCGAAGATCGCGATGGAAAGCGACGGCCTGATGCTGGCCGCCAGCCACGCGATCGGCACCAATGCCGTGATCGAAGAGGAAGTCGCCGAATTCCTCGGCACCCTGCTGCTGGAACGTTATCCGCAGCTGCTCAGCGCGCGCTATGGCGTGAAGACCGAAGGCCTGGATGGCGTCGGCGTGATCGAGGGCGTGGCCCAGCGCCGCGGCTTCCGCGTGCGCGGCGGCGAGTTCGACTACGAAAAGGCGGCCCACGTGCTGCTGCAGGATTACCGCCAGGGCGCGCTGGGCCGCATCAGCCTGGAATCGCCGCAGACGCGTGCCTAGGCCTTGGAGCGCCATCGCATCGAGATGGAAGAAAAGGCGCGCATCGCCGAGGAAAAAGCCGCGCGCAAGGCGGAAGAAGCGGCCCGCGGAAAACGCGGTACGTAATATATTGCCGGAACGCGCGTAGGGTGGACGGGTTTCCCGTCCACGCGGTGATAGTTGGCGGCTCTGTTGTCGTGCACGTAATCGGCACCTGCACGTATCACCGCGTGGACGGCGTAGCCGTCCACCCTACATCGCTTCTCCAAACCTGAAGCTGGACACTGACAACGCCCCAAAGAAGTTGTCTTCGTGGTACACGCAAGCTGCAGCCTCCTGCTCGGCCGCCCCCAGCGCCACCCACAGCGGCACCAGGTGATCCTCGCGCGGATGCGCATGGCGCGCGTAGGGCGCCGCGCTCCAGTCCAGCATCGCCGCATGGCGGTCTTGCGGCGACGATTCCAGCAGCACGTGCTGCAGCCATGTGTCGAAGGCGTGCGAGGCCAGCGCGCCGCCCTTGCCGAACAGGCGCAGGTTGTGGAAGGACAGGCCGCTGCCCAGGATCAGCACGCCCTCGTCGCGCAGCGGCGCCAGCGCGCGGCCGGCGGCCAGGTGGGTTTCCGGATCGTAGCCGTGGCGGATCGACAGCTGGACCACCGGCATGTCGGCGTCCGGGTAGATCGGCGCCAGCATCGAAAAGGTGCCGTGGTCGAAGCCGCGCCCGGCATCCAGCGTGGCCGGCTGGCCGGCGTCATTCAATAGCCGGGCCACGCGTTCGGCCAGCTGCGGTTCGCCCGGGGCCGGGTAGCGGATCTGGTAGGTGTGCGGCGGGAAGCCGCCGTAGTCGTAGATCATCGCGGGCGCCGTGCCCGACGACACCGTGAAACCTTCGGTCTCCCAGTGGCTGCTGACGACCAGCACCGCCTTCGGCCTTTCAAGGACCTGGCGCTTGATGTCGACCAGCGAAGTGGCCAGCTTGTCGTAGGTCGGGCCGTACTGCTCCTTCATCCACGGCCAGGGGCCGCCGCCGTGCGAGACGAAATAAGTGGGCAGGCGGGACATGGGCGCTCCTCGGAATGACTGAAATGGCTATGTTAGCCGATCCTGGCACCGGCCGTGCCCAAGGAGATTACGCGTTCGGATCCCGCGCCAGCGCCATCAGCGCGAACAGGCGCGCGCTGCGCATCCAGCCCACCACGATCACCGCCAGCTGGGTCAGCACGAAGGCGCCGATGGTCCCAGGCGCGCCGAGGGCCGGCACGTGCACGCGCACCAGCACCAGCAGGCCTGCAACGATCAGGCCGATCGCGGTGATGATCACGTAGCTGCCCAGCAGCGCCAGCGGCCGGCGCAGCAGCAGCCTGACGCCGCCCCACCAGGCCACGATGGCCGAGCGCCGCCGGCGTTCGTTGGCGAGCAGGGCGCGGCCGGCGTCGATGGTGGCATGGACGATCACGAACACGATGGCGGCCACCACCATCGCGATGTGCGAGGCACGGTCGGCATCGGCTTCCAGGAGCGCCGTGGTGGCGCTCCTGTCGGCGGCGCCGAAGGCCATGCCGGCGACGAGGCCGGCCAGCGCCAGCGGGATCGTGGCCCAGATCAGCATGCGCAGCATGCGCCCGTATTCCTGGCCGCCGCCGCCCAGCAGGCCCATGAAACCGAGGCGGCGCGGGGCGCGCACGGCGGTGATCGTCATTCCGGTCAGCAGCGGCGAGAGCAGCAGGGTCAGTGCCAGCCCGACCATGCCGCCGCTGCCGATCGCCGGGCTGAAGCGGTCCTGGACCAGGCCGCCCAGGTCGGCGATGGCGACCATGTCGAGCCCGCTGGCCAGCTGCGGCGCATGCACCGAGTGGTCGAGGCTGACGGACAGCAGCTGCCACACCGGCAGCGCGGCCGCCATGGCGGGGAGCAGCAGCAGGATGGCCCACCACAACAGCAGGCGCCACTGGAAGACGGCGCCGGCGGCGTGCAGGGCGTGCTTCAGGCCGAAGGGCCGGCGGCGGATGGTGCGCACCGCCTCATTCGCGGGCGCCAGCGATGGAGTGTCGAGAGTCGTGCTCATACGGTCGCGATCAGGGAAAAGAGGTAATTGACGAAGGCGCCGAAGTCCATGGCCCAGCGGCGCGAGGCGCGGGTGTCGGGCTCGATCGTGCGGCTGTCGTCGAGCTTGCTGACGTCCAGCAGGTGCTGGCGCTGCGGGTCGAGTTCGGCGGATACCGCCTTCGACGGCTTGACCCAGCTGAACTTGTGCCATGGCTCATTCGCATCCCAGCGCGCCGTTTCGACGCTGCCGTCGGCGAACTTCACCTGGAGCATCTGCGGCACGGCGGCGCCATAGCGGCGCACCAGCACCTCGGTGCGCCAGGGGTAGGGGCCGCTGCCTTCCCTGGCGTTCGGGTGCGCCTTCTTCCACTGTTCGCGCGCGGCGTCGATGCGCTTGTCGAGGTCGGCCTGTTTGTCCTCGACCCAGGCGCCGTTCACTTGCCGCGTGCCGGGCAGCGGCACTTCCTCGCGGCTGGACAGGCTGGCGATGCGGTCGTCGATCTTCGCGCTGGCATATACCTGCTGCGCGAATACCGCTTCCACCGCGGCGCGCTGGCCGGTGACGTCGGCCAGGGTCTCGCGCAGGTCGGCCGCACTCGGGTGGCGGAATTTCCAGCGGCGGTAGTATTCCTTGAAGGCGCGTTCCGTCGCGTCCTTGCCGATGCGCGCTTCCAGGTCGCGCATGGCGACCGCGGTGCGCGAGTAGACCGGGCCGATGCCCTGCAGGCGGTCGTAGGCGTTGCGGCCGATGGCGTCGGCCGGGTCGTTGCGCGGCGTGCCCAGGCGTTCGGCCTCGAACACCTTGAAGGCCGGCGCGAAGCCGAGTTTCCGGAGCAGCGGCGTGGTGGCGTGGACACTTTGGCCGCGATCGCGCAGCATGCGCAGGTCCCAGTACTCGTTCAAGCCTTCGTCCAGCATCGGCTCTTCGAATTCGTTCGAGGCCAGCAGGCCATAGAAGTAGCCGTGGCCGAATTCGTGGATGGTGACGAAGTCGAGCAGGTACTGGTTAAGGTGGCCCGGCTCGACCCGGGCATAGCCTTCGGTGGTGAAGAAGGTCGGGTATTCCATGCCGCCCGCTTCCTCGGCGTTGTAGGGCGGGATCACCACGGTCAGCGTTTTATACGGATAGGGGCCGAGCGTGTTCGAAAACCAGGTGAGCGAATCCTTGGCGGCCTTCAGGGCCGGCGCCGCGCTGGCCTTGTATTCGGGCGGATACAGCACCGTCACCGTCACGTTCGGGCTGCCCGGGCCGGTCCAGGTGTCGACCAGGGGTTGCGCAGTCTGCTTGTCGGCGGTCCAGGCGAAGTCGTGGACGTCGCCCTGCACGAAGCGGTGGGTCAGCATGCCGTTCTTCTCGACCGGGGCGCCCTGGCGCTCGCCGGTGGCGCCGACCGTGTAGTCCTTGGGTGCCGTCAGCCTGACGTCGTAGCTGCCGAAGTCGGCGTAGAACTCGGAATTCAGGTGCATCTCGTGCGCGTTCCAGCGCGGCGTGGTCGCGCCCCGTTCGCCCGGCAGTTCCAGCACGGCGATCTTCGGGAACCACTGGCCGACCAGGTGGAAGCTGCCGAAGTAGCCGGTGCGCGCGATCACGCGCGGCAGCTGGGTCAGGAAGTCGATGTCGACCGTGGTCGAGGCGCCCGGCGCCACCGCCTGCGGCAGGTCGAAGCGCACCACGGTATGGTCGGTGGCCGGGCCCTTGTCCGGATGGACGAAGGCCCAGGGCACATTGGTCCCGCCCTGGCGCACGCCGCGCAGGGCGATATGACCCCATTCGCCGTCGCCGGTGGCCACGTTCGAGCGGAATCCGGACTCGCGCAGGCGCTTCTCGGTGAAGAAGGTGCTGCCCATGCCCTCGAAGGCGTTCATGTAGAGGTGCAGGTAGACGCTTTTCACCGGGACGGCGCTGCGGTTGCGCCAGGTGAGCTGTTCGCGTCCGCTCACGCTGTGTTTCACCGGGTCGAGCGTGGCATCGATGTCGTAGTGGACCACGCGGTCCGACAGCGTCGGTTCCGCCCCGGTGCGCGGGCCGCTCCAGGCGTCCGGGCTGCTCGGTACCGTGACCGCGGCGGCATCGGCGGCGGCGAGCGGGATGCCGTCGGCGGAGGCGGGCGCGCTCGCGGTGCTGGCGGTGGCCGCGGGCGGCGTGGCGGATGTGGCGGAAGCGCCGCCGGCCTGGGCCTGGATGCCTGCCGTGACGACGGCAGCGGCGGCCAGCAGGACGCCGGCCGCCCCTATCCTGGACAGGGTGGAACTGAATCGCATGGAAAAGACCCCCAAGGTTGGATATCTTGCTTTTTGTGCACATACTATAGCGAAGAATCCTGGCATTTCGTCAAATTTGTGGGTGTCGTGCAAGCGTATGGACAGGGCCCCGGGTCTTATCAAGTTATAATTGCCCGGTTCTGGTGCCCGCACGCACTTCACGCGTGCAGTTAAACGGGAAACACGAAGCGCCCCGCCCACGGTGGTGCGCCCAGGTGTGCTGCCCCCGCAACGGTCAACAAGCGCCGCTTCATACGCGGCAGGCTGCCCCGACAACCACTGTGCTGCGCACAGGAAGGTGGGACCGTCTCGCTTGCAAGCCCGGATACCGGCCAGGACAGGGGGAAGCCGGGCGCGTCGCGCCGCTTCCATGACACGACCGGCGTGCGGGGACGCGCGCCGGCGCAACGATCGAATAAGACCATCCAATGAATCCTGCTGTTGTTTCCGGCAACGCACTCGCCGTGCGTCCGCTCGCGCTGGCCTGCGCCGCCGCTGTCTACCTGTTCGCCCCTGCCGCCGCCAGCGCCCAGGACACCCCGTCCACCATCGTCATCACCGGGGCCCGCTTCCCGAGCGACGCCGCGCTGCAGCCGATCGGCGCCACCGTCATCACCCGGGACGAGATCCGCCGCGCCGGCGTCAACGACGTCAACGCCGCGATCCGCAAGGTCGGCGGCGTGTTCGGCCGCCAGAGCCTGGACGGCTCGCCCGACTTCTCGCTCGACCTGCGCGGCTTCGGCAGCAACAGCGCCCAGAACATGGTGATCCTGGTCGACGGCGTGCGCCTGAACGAGAACGAACTGACGAATTCGGTGCTGTCGACGATCCCGATCGACACCGTCGAGCGCATCGAGATCAACCACGGCGGCGCCAGCGTGCTGTACGGCGAAGGCGCGACCGGCGGCGTGATCAACATCATCACCCGCCGCGCCGGGGAGCAGGGCCTGCACGGCTCGGTGTTCGCCGAAGCCGGCCAGTTCCGCCAGCACGACGTGCGCGCCTTGCTGACGCAGACCACCGGCAACCTCAGCGCCGACGTCGCCGTGGCGAAGCAGGGCAGCGACAACTACCGCAAGAACAACGATTTCGACCAGACCAGCGTCAGCGCCGGCGTGCAGGTGCGCTACGACGGCGGCCGTGCCGGTGTGCGCTTCGAGAACGCGCGCCAGGACCTGCGCCTGCCGGGTTCCCTGAGCCTGGCCCAGTTCGAGGCCGATCCCGAGCAGACCCAAACACCGTTCGACTTCGGCTCGCTCGAGACCAACCGCGCCATGGCGTTTGCCGAATACCGCCTGGGTCCGGTCGACCTGGCCATCGAGCTGTCGCACCGCGAACGCCGCGCGCGCTCGACCTATTTCTATGGCGACGTCGGCTCGCCGACCATCTACGACGGCCAGCAGAACCAGTTCTCGCCGCGCGCACGCTGGCTGGCCGATGTCGGCGCCATGAAGAACGAACTGGTCGCGGGCGTCGACGTGATGCGCTGGCGCCGCCAGACCCAGTCGAGCTATTCGCTGGCCGATGCCAGCCAGGGCTCGAAGGCGCTGTACGTGCGCGACGAACTGCTGTTCGACCCGGCCCACGCCGGCCGCGTGGCGCTCGGTGCGCGCCGCGAAATCTTCAAGAAGGATTATATCGACGCGATTGCCGGCGGCGTGCGCGACGACGGCTCGCAGGCGCAGAATGCCTGGGAAGCCCAGGTGAGCTACAAGGTGCTGCCGCAGCTGGAACTGTTCGGCAAGGCCGGCCAGAGCTACCGCGTGGCGAACGTCGACGAGAACAGCTTCCGCACCAGCCTGAGCCTCCTGAAGGTGCAGACCTCGCACGACCAGGAACTCGGCGCCAGCTGGGGCAATGACGCGCACAAGCTGAGCGCGCGCGTGTTCCGCCACAACCTGGACAACGAGATCTATTACGACCCTACCGCCTTCGCCAACACCAACCTCGACCCGACCCGCCGCCAGGGCGTCGAGATCGATGCCGAGACGGTCGTGGCCGGCAACTGGCACGCCAGCGCCCACCTGCAGCACGTGAACGCCAGGTTCCGCGACGGCGCCAACAGCGGCAACGAGATCGCGCTGGTGCCGAAGAACGTCGTCACCGCGCGCGTCTCGTGGCTGCCGGACAGCCGCCAGTCGGCCGACCTCGGCGTCCAGTGGGTCGACCGCCAGCGCTACGGCGACGATTTCGCCAACACCTGCGACGCGCGCATCCCGTCCTACGTCACCTTCGACGCGCGCTACGCGGTCAAGGTGGGGCCCTGGGAATTCGCCGCGACCGGCCTGAACCTGGCCGACCGCGCGTACTTCAGCTACGGCTTCAGCTGCAAGGGCGGCATCTACCCGAGCAACGGGCGCCAGCTGAAACTGTCGGCGCGTTACGACTTTTAAATAAATCAAACCGGGGTCAGGGCCCGAATTTTGGCAATGACTTCAGCTCAATTTCCAAAATAAGTGCTCTGACCCCGGTTTGTTACGCCCGGTAAGCAAATGCAAAAATAAGCCAGGGCTAAGGCTCTGGCGCGAAAAAGTGGTAATCTCGCGGTCGTTCGCTTAACTCACCCCAGAAGGATATCCATGCGTTCCCTGCGTTTTGCCCTGCTCGCCGCCAGCCTTGCCGTCACCACCGCGTTTGCTTCGCCGACCGATCCGAAGGCCGGCGTCGACTATGTGACGCTCGCCCAGCCGCAGCCGGTCCAGGCCGCGGGCAAGAAGGTCGAGGTGATCGAATTCTTCATGTATCACTGCCCGCACTGCAACGCGCTGGAACCGCAGTTCGAACAATGGGTCAAAAAGCAGGGCGACAACATCGTCCTGCGCCGCGTCCACATCCCGTCGCAGGGCGTCAGCGATCCCGAAGCCCACCTGTACCTGACGCTCGAAGCGCTGGGCAAGGTGAACGAGATGCACGCCAAGGTGTTCAAGGCCATGCACGTGGACCGTGTCCGCCTGACCCGGGACGACACGATCATCGACTGGGTGTCGAAGAACGGCATCGACCGCGCGACCTTCCTGAACGCCTGGAACTCGTTCGGCGTGATGACCAAGCTGCGCCAGCAGGGCAAGATCGTCGAAGCGTACAAGGTGGAAGGCGCACCGACCATCGTCATCGACGGCAAATACCAGACCGCGCCGTCGATTGTCTACAACTCGGTGAAGACCAACAATGAACCCCAGCTGTTCCAGGCGACCCTGCAAGTGATGGATGCGCTGGTCGCCAAGGCAGCGAAATCGAAATAATTGATGCAATGAGCGACGTCGAAGGCAAAATCCTGAAGATCTACGACAAGTCCAAGCCGGAAACGGAGGACTTGTTCGATTCCAGCAACTGGAACCACCTCGCGTGGTGCCTGGTGGCTGCGCTCGTGGCTGCGGTCTTCTGGCTGAGCATTGCACTGGTCAACGCCGAAAACCAGCGCAATGCGCTGATGACGAACCAGTGCGCGGATCCCGTGTTCAAGGGTTCGATCGACCGCCAGTGCCTGCTCACGGTGCGCTCGCGCGACCACTGGTGGGAACACCTGTGGTACGGCGTGGCCCACATCAGCCCGGAACGTCCGCAGGCGCCGGGCCGTTGATTCCGTTTTAAGTTTCTCTCCAGGCCAATCCAGATGGTCAAGGCGGCAGCGCCGCACCGTCCGGCAGGCTGATCACGAAACGCGCCCCGCCCAGCGCGGCGCGCTCGACGCGCAGGCTGCCGCCATGCAGCGCCACCGCCTTGCGCGCGATCGACAGGCCCAGGCCGAAGCCGCCGGTGGCGCGGTCGCGGCTGCGGTCGAGCCGGTAGAAGGGCTCGAACACGCGCTCGCGTTCCTCGTCCGGAATGCCGGGCCCGTCGTCCTCGACCGCGATCTCGACCCGCCCATCATCGCGCCGCGCGCTGAGGCGCACCTGGCCGGCCGCGTATTTCTGGGCATTGCGCAGCAGGTTGCCGACGGCACGCGCCAGCAGGCGGCGGTCGCCGTCCAGGCTGCCGAGATCGTCGCCGAGTTCTTCGTCGAGGCGGGCCGGGCGCGGGTGCAGTTCATCGAGGCAGGCGCGCAGCATCGGCGCCACCTCGAAGGGCGCGCGCTGCGCCCCTTGCGCGTTGTCCAGCTTGCTCATCGACAGCAGCTCGTTGACCAGCGCGTTCAACTCGGCCAGGTCGCCTTCCATCGCGGCGATGCGCTTGCCCAGCGAGGGATCGCCCGCCCGCTCGGCCAGCAGTTCCAGTGCGAATTCCAGGCGCGCGATCGGCGTGCGCAGTTCGTGCGAGACCGAGTGCAGCAGGTTCTTTTGCGATTCCAATAAACCCTGGATGCGTTCCGCCATCGCGTTGATGCGTTCGGCGAGCGGATAGACCGCGTCCGCGGGCGCCAGGCGCGCACGCGCCGACAATTGGCCGGCGCCGAAGTCGTCGGCCACGCGCGACAATGTCTGCAGCGCCTTCCAGTGCGAACGCGACCACAGCGCGATCGGCGCCAGGATGGCCAGCGCCACGATCACGTAGCGCAGCGCTTCCATCGCCAGCGCCTGGTGCAGGTCGATCGGCAGGTTCCAGGCGCGGATCGCTTCCTCGTCGCTGCCGATGTAGCGGTTGCCGGTCGTATCGACGCGGCGCAGGAAGGCCTTGTTGGCCGGATCGAGCACCACGTCGCCGCGATCGAGGGCGCCGGCCTGGCGTGCGGATAGAAGCGCACGCGCCTCGGCCAGCGGCACCAGGTCGAAGTGGGTACTGGAGACTTCGCGCACCTTGTTCAGGCGCGCCAGCCACTCGTCGGCCGGGGCCTGGTCGACGTACTGTTCGATCAGGAAGATCTGGGCCGAAGCCTGGCGCCGCGCGATGTCCTCGAGCGGGTCGCCAAACAGGCGCGCGAACACGAAATAGATGACGAAGGTGGCCGCCGTGATCGACAGCATCACCAGTACGAAAAAGCGGAAGAACAGGCGGTTCACGCCGGCCCGCCAGTGGAAGTCATCTTGGCCATGGCGGGCATTGTATAGGAGCAAGTGCTTCAGGTCGTCACGAGTAGTACGGCGAGACGCTGCAACGCCGCCATGAAGGTTTTGTTTGGCGCTTTTTACAAATTGACGACAAAAGCCGGACAGTCCGAGGGTGATTGGCTCGCGCGGCTTGCGTACGATACAAATCCATCAGGGTTTCCGTTTGCCCACCTGATCGCGCGAGTGACGGTGGGCTCTTTTTATTCAGATCATGGGAGTGGACGCGCAACGCGTTGTGGGAGTCAGCGAAACAAGCACGTAGAATATTGTTTCCCTGAATCTTTTACCTCAAACATGAACAAGCTTCTCTCCCTCGCGCTGGGCGCCGCCTGCAGCGTCGGTTGTGGCGGGGCCTGGGCCCAGACCCCGGCCGCCAACCCGATGCCCGATGGCAGCCGCGACATGTACGTGGGCCTGGGCGCCGTGTCGGCGCCGCGCTACGAGGGAGCGGGAAGCCGCAAGGTGTCAGCATTGCCGGTGCTCCAGGTCCAATGGAGCTCCGGCTTTTTTGTTTCCGGCATGAGCGCGGGCCTGCACCTGGGCGTTTCCCCGACGTTCGAGTTCGGCCCGCTGCTGGCGGTGCTGCCCGGGCGCGACGAATCCGGCAGCGGCACCGGCCTGGACGGCATCGGCCCGAACGCCGTGGCCGGCCTGACCTCTGGACCGCTCGACAAGTCGGCCATGCTGATGCGCGGCGGCACCTTGACCGGCATCGCCGAGATCGGCGCGCGCCTGCAGGGCGGCGTCTTCGCCAACTACTATTTGACGCCGCAATGGCGCCTGACCGGCAACGCGCTCTACGGATCCGGCCGCGAGCATGACGGCGCGCGCCTGCAGCTGGGCGTGCAACGCCTGGCGGCCAGCCTCGGCGAACGCCACCACGTGGCGCTGTCGGCCGGCCTCACCCTGGCCAACCGCAACGACAACCAGACCTACTTCGGGGTGACGGCCCTGGAAGCCTCGCGCAGCCGCTTCGCCCAGTACGCCGCGGGCGGTGGCTTGCGCGACGCCCATCTCGGCCTGCGCTGGAACTGGACCTGGACACCATCCTGGCTGCTCACCACCAACGTGCAGGCCGAGCGCCTGCTGGGCAGCGCCAAGGACAGCCCGCTCGTCGAGCGGCCGACCAACGTGACGGTCTCGACCGCCATCGGCTACCGCTTCTGACATGCCGCACGCCCGCCGACTCCTCGCCTCCATCGTTCTGCTGCTCGCGGCCGCTCCGGCCTGTGCACAGCTGCGCGATGGCGAGTGGGTCAGTTACCGCGACGCCTACCGCGTCATGGTCGTGTTCGAGAAATACGGCGGCCCGAAGAACTTCCTGCAGAGCCAGCTGCAAGTGCTGCCGCGCGAGCGCGCCGGCTTTGACGGCCTGCAACTGACGCTGGCGGGCAAGTCGACCGAGCTGCACCTGGCGCTCGATGCGCTCGGGCGCACGCGGCTGCCGCTGCAAAAGGCGGCCTACGACGAGAACGCGGCGCTGGTCCTGAACCGCAAGGGCGTGCCGTTCACGGTGCGGCCCCAAGTTTCGATCGTGGCGCGGCCCGACGGCGTCTACGACAGCGCCGAGCTGCGCGCCGCCTGCGTGCAGGCGCTGGAGTTTGCACGCCACGTGGACGCCGGGGCGCGCGGGCGCCAGTGCGTCGGCGCGCGCTTCGTATTCCTCGACAAGGGGGAGGGCGGGGTGCGCCTGCGGCGCGAGGGCGGGGGCGAGCAGGGCTTGCCGATGCAGGATGCGGGCGATGGCATGCAGGCGGTGCTGGTCCGCTTCGGCGCGCAGCCGGGGCAGGTGGTCACGGTGAATGCGCCGCTGGCGATCTTGCCGGTGTTCGAGTAAGGGGCGTGCAAGACGCCTGATGGATCCGCTCGTCGCCCGTAAACGTCAAGCTTTCATGATGAGACTGGCGCCGCCGTCGCTGTCCGATCCAGATCCGGCTGCAGGATCTGTTCCAGCCAGTCGATGAAAACGCGGACCCGGCGCGACAGGTTCTGGCGATGCGCGACCACGACCGATACCGGCAACGGCGCCGGCCGCAGACCCGGCAGCACCTCGATCAGTTCGCCGTTCGCAAGATAGGGTTTCAGGCTGCTCAGCCCGGCCTGGATCAGTCCGAGACCGGCCAGTCCCGCGCCGTGGTAGGCCTGGACATTGTTGACGCTGACCGCGCCTGGCAGCGCCAGCGTGGCGAAGCCGTCGCCGTCCGGATAGTCCCAGCCGGATGGCCGGGTGCCCAGGGTCGGCGTGTAATGCACCATCCGATGTCCCTGCGTCAGCAGGTCATCCAGGGTGCGCGGTATGCCATGCCGCTGGAGATAGGCCGGACTCGCGGCGTTGACCATCGGTAGCTTGCCGAAGGATCGCGCCACCAGCGTTTCATCGACGATGGCGCCGACCCGCAGCACGCAATCGATGCCTTCCTGCACCAGATCGACGCGCCGGTCGGTACTGGAAATCTCCAGCTCGATGTCCGGATAGCGGTCCAGGAAAGCCGGCAAGGCGGGCATGACCGTGGTACGGGCGAATTCGGTGGGCAAGTCGACGCGGAGACGGCCGTGCAGCGGTGCGTCGTGCCCGAGGAACATCGAACCCAGCTCCTCGGCATCCGCCAGCAGGGCACGCGCACGCGTGTAAAAGCCGCGCCCGTCTTCGCTCAATTGCACCGTCCGCGTTGAACGGTGCAGCAGGCGCACGCCCAATTGCGCCTCCAGCTGGCGCACCACGTTGGACGCCCGGCCTTTCTGGATGCCCAGGCTCTCGGCCGCATGCGTGAAGCTGCCCATGTCCGCGATGCGGACAAAAATCGCCAGCGCCTCCAGGTTTGTCATGTTTTTTGATAACAATGGGTTTCTATTGGGGCACTTTATCGCAAGAGTGACCGCGGGCATAGTGAACGCCTGGGCACCGCCCTCACATCAACCTCCAAGGTCTCATCATGAGCATGCATTCCCAAGTATCAAAAGGCGTTGTCGTTTTCCATTCAGGGTATGGCCACACCAAACGGGTGGCCGACGCCGTGGCCGAGGGCGCGCAAGCGAACCTGCTGCAGATCGACGCCGACGGCAATCTGTCCGACCAGGCATGGGCGGACATTGGAGCTGCGCACTACATCATTCTCGGGTCGCCGACCTACATGGGCGGGCCGAGCTGGCAGTTCAAGAAATTTGCCGATGCATCGTCGAAGCCATGGTTTGCCGACCTGTGGAAGGACAAGGTCTTCGGCGGATTCACCAACAGCGCCAGCATCAATGGCGACAAGCTGGCGACGCTCCAGTATTTCACGCTGCTGGCGGCCCAGCATCGCGGGATCTGGGTGGGCATGGGCATGAAATCATCCAACACCAAGGCATCCCGGCGCGACGATATCAATCGCATGGGCTCCTTCCTCGGTCCGATGGCGCAGACGCCTGCCGATGCCACGCCGGAAGAGATGTCTTGCGGCGACCTCGACACCGCACGCCTGTATGGAACACGCGTGGCCGGGATCGCGGACAGGCTGTTCAGCAGTCCTCGATTGGGCTAGGGCCGAGCCGATCAGTTCCAGGCCGAGGGCGAAAACAGATAACCCTCGCCCCACACCGTCTTGATCTTTTCCGACATCGTGTCGTCGAACTTGCGCCGCAGCTTGGAGATCGAGTTGTCGATGCTGCGGTCCAGTCCGTCGAACTCGATGCCGCGCATCTTCTTGAGCAGCTCGTCGCGCGACAGTACGCGGCCGGCCGCCTCGGCCAGCACCAGCAGCAGCTTGTATTCGGTATTGCTCAGCACGCAGGGCTGGCCGCGCCAGCTCACCGTGCGGTCGCCCGGGACGATGCGCAGCGCGCCGAACTCGAGCACGCGGCTATCGCCGCCGGCCTTGGCATGCGAGCGGCGCAGCAGGGCGCGCAGGCGAGCCAGCAGCACGCGCGGCTGGACCGGCTTGTTGACGAAGTCGTCCGCGCCCTGTTCGAGGCCCGAGACTTCGTCGTAGGTGTCTTCGCGTGCGGTCAGGATCAGGATCGGCACCGCCGAGATGTCGCGGATCTGGCGGCACACGACCATGCCGTCGAGCCCGGGCAGCATCAGGTCGAGCACGACGATGTCCGGTGCCGCGGCCTTGAACTGCTCGAGCGCCACGTCGCCGCGCGTGACGAGGTCGACCGTGAATTCATAGCCGGACAGGTATTCCGTCACCAGTTCCGCCAGGCGCGGATCGTCTTCCACCAGCAGTACGCGATACATGGGCTTTCTCCTTTGACCCGGCATTCTATAAGATCATGTAGCAAAGCAATATGTTTGCCGGGTAAAGGAGACAAAATCCTACATTTTCACGACAAGTCGACGATCGGTCCCGTCATTCTGAGGACGGGAAGATGCCCTGGGTGCAAATATAGTAGGTCATGTTGTTCGGCGTGACCGGGCGCATGTCCGGCAGCGCGAACGTGGTCTGGCCGTTGCCGCCGTAGGTCACGCCCAGCAGCGCGAACAATGCCTGATTTTGCGCGATCGACAGGATCTGGCCGTTCGCAGGCACGCCATTGCCGACGAATCCGGCATGCAGGGTCACCTGGCCGAGCGTACATTCGGCACCCCTGCCGGCGCGGCCCGTACCTACGTAGTTGCCAAACAAGGTGGCAGTACCGGCAGGTCCCTGTGGGCCCACAGGGCCTTGCGGTCCCTGCTGTCCCTGCTGTCCCTGCTGCCCTTGCGGGCCGGCCGGGCCGGTCAGGCCGGACGGACCCGTTGCGCCAGCCGGCCCGGTCAGGCCGGTATCGCCTTTCGCACCCTGTGGACCGGCCGGACCCGTCAACCCGGTCGGACCTGTCGGACCCGCCGGGCCGGTTGCACCCGTATCGCCCTTCGCGCCTTGCGCACCGGTAGCGCCGGCCGGCCCGGTCAAGCCGGTCGGGCCAGTGGCGCCAGCCGGCCCGGGCAAGCCGGTCGCGCCCGTAGCGCCCGTGGCGCCCGTGGCGCCGGTGTCGCCTTTCGCCCCTTGCGCGCCCTGTGGCCCAGCAATACCTTGCGCGCCGGTCGGCCCCGCCGGCCCGGTCGCACCGGTCGGACCCGTGGGGCCCGCCGGGCCGGTGGCGCCGGTATCGCCCTTCGGTCCCTGCGGGCCTTGTGGCCCCGCACTGCCGCTGCTTGCGAGGATCAGATCGAGCCGGGCCGCATGGCCGGTCAGCGTGTTTTCCTTGCTGTCGAACAGCACGGTCGTGTTCGGATCGCCGGCGGACGGTTGCACGGCAAAGCCGAAATTGTTGCCGCTGCCGCCCGCGACCCAGGCGGCCACCTGGCCGGTCACGTCGACGACCACGTACTGGCCGGCCGCCGCCACCGCCGCGCTCGGTACGCTCATGCTGCGTTCGTTGGTGGGGGCGTTCGACGCGTTCACCGTGTTTTCATTCCAGGCACTGCCGGCGGTCTGCACGTCGATCGTGCCCGGGGTGGTGACACGATTGACGTACAGCACCAGGGTCGCCTTCAACACCTGGGAAGGCTGGATGCCCTGGGGCAGGGCGGCCAGGTCGAAGCGCAGCAGTGCGGTGCTGGTGGGGCCGACGTTCAGGCTGGCGGCGGCGCCGTAGTTGGTGCCGGCGGCCGTGGTCGAGACATAGGTGTCGGCACTGAGCGGCAGTTCGGAAGCCAGTGCGGAGGTGCCGAGGGCGCACAGGATGGCGAAGGCGGCGGGACGAAGACGTGCGAAGGACATGGTGATCCCTTTCGATAGGCGGATTGTGGGAAGACGAGGGCTTGGCAGCAGGACTCAGCAGCGGACTCAGCGGCGGCGCGCAGCGCGCAGCGCCAGCAGGGCGATGCCGGCCAGGGCCAGGCTGCCCGGCTCGGGCACGTCGCCGGACGGTGGCGCGGGATCGGCCAGGCCGTCGACGCTCAACGCCCAGCCGCAGGAACGCTGGCTGGCATCGGCGTTGACGCACAGGGCATCCGTCTCCATGCCGAAGGCGAACGCCGAGGTGTAGTGGGTCCAGCCATCCTGCTGGAAGCCATCCGCCAGGCTGTCGCCCAGCGCGTAGTTGCCGTCCTGGGTCAGCACCAGCGTGTAGTCGCCGGCGCCGAGTTCGGTACTGAACACGGCGTCCCAGCACGCGCGGCTGGCCGGGTCCTGCGCGCCGCTGCCGGCACCGCAGATGCCGGTGCTGCCTACCGCCTGCTGCACGCCGCCGGCGCCGCCGAACAGGGTCAGGATCGGCGCGAAGCCGCCTTGCGCGTACGAGGTGGTGACCGCGCTCAGGGTCGTATCGGCGTCCAGGTGGAAGGCCAGCACGAAGCGCTCGTCGTCGGCCGTGAAGCTGCCGCTGTAGTCGACCGGGGCCGCGTGGGCGGCCTGCGCGAACGCCAGCGCTGCGCCAGCCGCGAGCAGGGCACGAAAGGGTTTGAATGGAGTCATTTTCAGGATCGTTGTTATATCCGGTACGCGAGTGCGTCCGGTTGTGTCCCCGAGCAAGCACCTTTTATGCCATTGCAACTTTTTGTAATGGAAACAATGGCTTGAACGATCCTCGCTGGCGCACGCATGCCGCAGTGTAAAAACCGCCGACACGGCGGACCGATGCTATCCTCCCAGCCGGGGCGCATGGCCGCCTGATCAATCCGGAGGAAGGCATGGACGAGGTAAGGGTCGAAAGCTGGAGCGACTTCATGGCGCTGAGCGCCGAGCTGGATGGCTGGGCCTTCCGCGGCCAGGCGGATGCGCGCTGGCCCCTGCTGACCTCGCTGTCGCGCTACCTGAACGCCTACATTCCGGATCGTGCCAGCTGGCGCCGGCGCGAAGAGCGCGCGATCCGCGTGTTCCGGCGCAAGGCCCACAACTACCTGGGCGACCCGAGCGTGCTCGACAACGCGCTGCGCTGCCTGGCGCTGATGCAGCACCACGGCGCGCCGACCCGCTTGCTGGACTTCACCAAGTCGCCTTTCGTCGCCGTGTTCTTCGCGCTGGAACGCGCTACCCGCGACGCCGCCGTCTACGCCCTGAACACGCCGCGCCTGTGGCGGGCCGCGCCGCAAGCGCATCCGGAGATGGACCGCGACAGCATCGACCCGCGCCAGCCCGGCAATTTCGCGCGCCTGTTTTTACCCAATACCAACGCCATCATCTGGACCGGCGAGCCAACCGAAATGGACCGCCGCCTGGTGGCGCAATCCGGCACGCTGGTGGTGCCGGGCATGCTCGACAAGCCGCTCGACGAGATCCTGGAACACTACGGCGAGCCGCGCACGCTGCTGAAAAAGATCGTGCTGCCGCTGACGGTGCGGGAAGAGGCGATGAAGGCGCTGTACCGGATGAACATCACGAACGCGACGCTGTTCCCGGACCTGGACGGGCTGGCGCGCTCGATCGGGATGGAGCTGGAGATCGTGTGGGCGGGCGAGGCCGGCGGCGCTCAGGGGTAAATGCGCGCGGCGCGCGCCGTCAAGGCGGCAAGGACGCTCGCCGCCAGCAGCAGCACCGCGCTGGCCGTGAACGTGGCCCGGTAGCCGCTGCCGTCGAACAGCATGCCGCCCAGGGTCGAGCCGAGCGCGATCGAGAGCTGGACCACGGCCACGATCAGGCCGCCGCCTGCTTCGGCATCGTCGGGCAGCGATCTGGCCAGCCAGGACCACCAGCCGACCGGCGCCGCCGTCGCCACCAGGCCCCACAGGCCGAGCAGCACGAAGGTGACGCCGGTGCGCTCGCCGAAGAAGACCAGGCCCAGCGCGAGCGCCGCCATGAGCACCGGGATCACGACCAGCGTGCGGTACAAACCGGTTTTCAGGAAGCCGCCGATGCACGCGGTGCCGACGAAACCGGCAATGCCCAGCACCAGCAGCATCATCGACAGCGTCGGCACGTCGACGCGGGTGACGGTCTCGAGGAAAGGCCGGATATAGGTGAACAGCACGAACTGTCCCATGAAGAACAGGCCGACCGCCAGCATGCCCAGCGCGACCAGCGGCGTGCCGAGCAGCGTGAAGACGTTGCGCGCGCCGCCTGGGCGCGGCGCGGCCCTCAAGGAAGGCAGGCTGATCCATTGCCAAACGAAAGCCAGCAGCGCCACCGGCACCAGGCAATAGAAGGCGCCGCGCCAGCCGATGACGCCGCCGAGATAGCTGCCCAGCGGCGCGGCCACAACCGTCGCCAGCGCATTGCCGCCGTTGAAGATGGCCAGCGCCCTGGGTACGCTGGCGGCCGGCACCAGGCGCATCGCGACCGCCGCCGACATCGACCAGAAGCCGCCCACCACCACGCCGATCAGCGCGCGCCCCAGCATGTACACCGCATAACCGGGCGCGGCGCCGATGACGAGGCCGGACACGCACATCAGCGCGGTCAGCGCCAGCAGCAGGGTCTTGCGATTCATCGTGCCGGCCAGCGTCGAGATCGACAGGCTGGTCAGCACCGCAAAGGCGCCGGAGATGGCGATGCCGTAGCCGGCCAGGCCCTGGCTGACATGGAGATCGGCGGCGAGCGGGGTGAGCAGGCTCACCGGCATGAATTCGGAAGCGATCAGGGCGAAGACGCAGAGCGTCATCGCGAACACGCCGCTCCAGAAGGCGGGCTGCTGGGCGGTTTCAGAGTGAACGCGGGCCTGGTCTGCGGGAAGGTCGGTCAATTGGACTGTCATGGAATGCAGGGACGCGTACGCGCCATGGGATTGATCAGCCCTGCATTGTCCTGGACCCGGATACCCTTGATAAGACGAGGTAATCTTGATGCAGCTGTGAGAAAATTTCAGCAATGAACCCGACCAAGACCGATGACCTGCAAGCCTTCGTGGCCGTCGCGCGCGAACAGAGCTTCACCAAGGCCGCCGCCAGGCTCGGCGTCACGCCGTCCGCGCTGAGCCATACGATGCGCGCGCTGGAAGCGCGCCTGGGCGTGCGCCTGCTGGCGCGCACCACCCGCAACGTGGCGCCGACAGCGGCCGGCGAGCGCCTGCTGCGTTCGATCGGCCCCCTGTTCGACCAGATCGGCATCGAACTCGACGCCCTCGGCGAACTGCGTGACAAGCCGGCCGGCACCCTCCGCATCACTTGCAGCGACGACGCCATCGAGCTCTACCTGCGGCCCAGGCTGGGCCGCTTCCTGGCGGACTTCCCCGACATCACGCTCGAATTCGTGATCGACTATGGCTTCACGAATATCGTGGAACAGCGTTTCGACGCCGGCATCCGCCTGGGCGAGGCGATCAGCAAGGACATGATCGCGGTGCGCATCAGCCCCGACTGGCGCCTGGCCGTCGTCGGCGCGCCCGCGTATTTCAAGCGCGCCACGCCACCCGCGACGCCGCATGAACTGACGCGCCACAGCTGCGTCAACATCCGTCACCGCCCGTCCGGCGCCATCTACGCCTGGGAATTCGAAAAGGATGGTCATGCCTTCAGCGTCAAGGCCGAGGGGCAGCTGGTGTTCAACAGCACGATGCACGTGCTGAACGGCGCGCTGGATGGGATCGGCCTGGCTTACGTGCCGCAGCAGCTGGCGGCGCCTTATCTGGCCGATGGGCGTTTGCAGGAAGTGCTGGCCGACTGGTGCCCGTATTTCGAGGGCTTTCATTTGTATTACCCGAACCGGCGCCAGACCTCGCCGGCGTTTGCGGCGTTTGTCGAGGCGTTCCGGTACCGCCAGGCCTTGCCGGCGCCAGCGCCGTGAGCTTCAGAAGGTATGCAGGATGCCGATGTTGGACCCGGTATTCCGTTGCCGGCCTCCGAATTATTGTTGACCGTGTAGCCCGCGCCATTCCTGTTGACGATGTGCGCGTAGGTCGCATACAAACTGGTGCGCCTGGACAGCGGGTAGTCGTAGCCGATGCCCCAGGAACTGGCATCCTGGTCGAAGGGCGTGCGGTCGTCCTTGCGCATCGTCGAGAACATCAGGGTGCCGGGGCCGATCCGCCCGCTCAGGCCGAGGAGCAGGTCGCGCCCGTCCGTCGACGCAATCGGCTTGACGCCGCCGTAGGGACTCCCGGTATTCCACAAGTGCGTACTGCCGTAGCCCTTGTCGATGCCGTAGATGAGGTGCAGCTTCAGCTTGCGCAATTGGTAGCTCGCGCCCAGCACCGTATTACGTCCGAGGCCGTGGCTGATCCCGGGTAGGCTGTCGGTGGCGGCAAGGTCCGAATTCTTGCTGTTGTAAGCCAGGCGCAGGGCCAGCGCGCCCTTCGCGTAGCCGATGGCGGCGCCGAACTGGCGGCCCGACGAGGCATCGCTCTGTTCGCCGGTGCTGTAGGCCAGTATGGCGTTGACGCCGCGCAGGTTCGGCGATTTCCAGTGACCGTGTTGCTGGTCCGGATGTTGGTGCCGATGTCCGGGAACAGGTTCTTCACGGTGCCGGCATAGCCGGTCTTGAACGGGTCGAACGCGACCAGCAGGATGTGCACCGGCGTATACTGGCGGCCGAAGGCGACGGCGCCGAAACCGCCCTGCAGGCCGACGAAGGCCTGGTGGTTGAAGATGGTGTTGCCGGCGTCGAGCACGCCGGTATCGATCCGGGCGCCGGTCTCCAGAGTAAAAAAGGCGGACAAGCCGTCGCCGAGGTTTTCGGTTCCGCGGAAACCGATGCGCGATGCCGATGCGGCGCCGCTGCTGATCTTGACCGCGGGCGCGTCATGGCCGCCGCGCTCGGCGACCATCCCGGCGTCGACGACGCCGTAGATCGAGAACTGCGATTGTGCATGGGCGGCCGCGGCCGACAGGCTGAGCACGAACAGGAGAGACGTCTTCATGGGCGTTCAATGGAAAGGGGCTTTCGGATTCGAAAGCCCTGAAAGGAAAGCGACGGAGCGCTGGAGGCGAGGCCTGGCGTGCTCAGCTGTTGTGCTCAGCTGTTGTGATATGGCGCGCTTTCGGCGACGTACACCTTGATACCGGCCGCTTTCACATCCGCGGGCGCGATCTTGTCGAGGTCGAATGCATTCACGTTCGGCAGGGTCCAGACGTGATAGTTGAAGCTCTTGCCGTCGACCACGAATTTGACCATCTGGCCGTTGGTGACGTTGGCCCAGCGCGCGCCCGGGCGGATCTCGACCACGCGTTCGGCTTGTGCCGAGTCGGGGAGGGCGACGCCGTAGGCGGACTTGTCGATCTCGCCGGCCTGGGCGCTGAGTGCAGTAAGGAAAGAAGCCGCGATAAGGAGTGTTTGGAGTTTCATTTTGGTTTCTGGCGAGAGTGTCAAATATTGATCCTGCCTTCGAATTCGGCGCAAGCGCACCTCCGCTCGAAGCTGTAAAATCCCGCTGGCTCTAAAATCGTCCAGAGGGAAGGCCATATTTTCGCGCTGGATGTTGGCATCCGGAATGCCTGTTTTTTTGATATAGCCTTCGCGTTTGGAGAAGGGATGAATTTCGATCTGGTGGATTTTCGTTTGCTGCTGGCGGTGGTCCGGACCGGCAGTCTCAGCAAGGCTGCCGTGACCCTGCCGATCGCGCTCTCGGCGGCCAGCAGCCGCCTGCGCCGATTCGAACAGCAATGCGGTGTCGAGGTCTTCACGCGCGGCGCCGACGGCATGACGCCGACGCCGGCTGGACGCCTCATCCTCGACCGTGTCCAGCGCATCGCCGGGGAAGCGGAGCAGTTGCAGGAAACGGTGCGCGACATCACCGGGCGCCGCCGCATCGGCTTGCGCCTGGCCGGCACCACGGTGGCGACACCACCTTCCTGCCGGCCGCGATCGGCCCGTTCCTGGCGGACTATCCCGAGGTCGACCTGCAGCTGATCGAACGGCATGATCCCGATGTGCTGCATGCGGTGCAGTCGGGGGAAGTGGAGATCGGCGTCTTCGATGCCAGCGTCGCGACCAATAGCGTAACGACGATGCCGTTCCGGAAGCACCGCCTGGTCCTGCTGGTGCCGACCGACCACCCCCTGGGCCGACTCCGGGAAGTCACGTTCAGGGAGGCGCTGGCGTATCCCTTCGTCTGCCTGCCGCCCGAGCGGCCGATGCAGCACTTCCTGGAAGACCTCGCACGGCGCAATGCGCGCTCGATCAAGACCCGGGTACGGGCGCCGAGTTTCAACGCCATGATCGAGCTGGTGGCCGAGAAGGCCGGCATCGCCGTGCTGCCGGAGATCGCATTGAATCCCGGCGCTCATGAGATGAAGGTCAGCCAGGTACCGATTGCGGATGCGTGGGCGAAGCGTGAGTTGCGGATCTGCGTGCGGAATCTTGACGCCTTGTCGGTGCATGCGCAGCAATTGCTGGCTTACCTGGCGCCGGATACTGGGAGTTCGCAGTATCGGAAGCTGCAATGAAAACGGCCCGCGTTATCGGCGGGCCGTTGGATGATGAAACCGCTGGCTGTTTCGCGTTAATCAAGTCCGGAACAAAGTCGCTATGAACGAGGGCCTAGTTGCATTCACTCACACATCATAAGATCGAAACAGATGCGTCCTAAAGCATCTGCAGAGCAGACGGGCACGAGAAATAATAAAGTTGGGAACACCGGCTGCACTGCGAAAGAGAGCCCTGTCCGCATCACGGATGGAGCCCGAACCAGCGCAGGTCGCCTGTTACGCTGGAATAGAAGCTCAAACAGTACAATAAGTTCGTGAACCACGACGATTTGTCGAAGAATAGAATCTTGAATAACAGGCCAGTTGCGGTGTAGTGCTCGTATCACCCGTCGCTCAACTTTTCATCCTCAATTGCTTGTGGCAGATTGCTCGAGTCTTACTTGGACGGTCCGCTGCGGCTTAGGTCCATTACCACGACCTTAACTCGACCATCCAATGCCGCCTGATTCGAGGATGTCAGCATCTGCTGAAGGTCTTGAGGGCTGGTTGGTATCGTGCGTTCTCGACCGGGTGTTCGCAACCGTTTGGACGGATTGTCCTGATGACCAAACCAGAGTACTAAGTAGATGCCACGCC